>Ga0115004_10003475_pt1 | contig 12829 bp, 11 predicted proteins | sample ArcticOcean_MG_C_10_FD_88737 | JGI IMG/M metagenome (GOLD analysis project Ga0115004, IMG submission 88737) | Marine microbial communities from western Arctic Ocean - ArcticOcean_MG_CB11_90 | ecosystem: Environmental > Aquatic > Marine > Oceanic | place: Arctic Ocean: Canada Basin | collected...
AAATGAATAATTTTAAAAACACATTTGATTTATACGATTGGGATCAGCTTGAAAAAGAAATCTATGGTTTCTCTACGGCAGATGTAAAAACTGTTTTATCAAAAAATAAAATCACATTAGATGATTTTAAAATATTGATCTCGCCAGCAGCAAAACCTTTTATCGAGGAAATGGCGCAAAGAAGTAGCACAATCACTAAGAAACGTTTTGGGAAAACCATTCAAATGTATCTTCCTATGTACCTTTCAAACGAATGTCAAAATATTTGTAATTATTGTGGGTTTAGCATGACCAATAAGATCAAAAGAAAAACACTTTCTGATAAAGAAATTCTCGATGAAGTGGCACATATCAAACGTTTGGGGTATGATCATATTCTTTTGGTAACAGGCGAAGCAAATAGAACTGTGGGCGTTTCTTACTTGAAAAACGCCATCAACCTCATTCAATCACATTTTTCAAACATCAGCATCGAGGTTCAGCCCCTAGATCAGGAAGAGTATGAAAATTTGATTGAAGAAGGTTTGTATGCTGTATTGGTCTACCAAGAAACTTATCATAAAGCTACTTATAAGACTCACCATCCTAAAGGAAAAAAATCTAATTTCGATTATCGATTAGACACTCCTGATCGCTTGGGACGTGCTGGAATTCATAAAATTGGGTTGGGCGCTCTTTTTGGTTTGGAAGATTGGAGGGTAGATAGTTTTTTTACCGCATTACATTTAAAATACCTACAAAAAAACTATTGGAAAACGAAATACTCTATTTCATTTCCAAGACTCCGACCGCATCAGGGAGACGTTATGCCTAAGGTCGAAATGACCGATTCCGATCTGGTTCAATTGATTTGTGCCTATCGCCTATTGGATGAAGACGTTGAGCTATCAATGTCCACGCGGGAAAGTGAAACTTTTAGAAACAACATTGTGAATTTAGGAATAACTTCCATAAGTGCAGAATCTAAAACCAACCCAGGAGGTTATGCGGTAGAACCCGAGTCCTTGGAGCAGTTTGAGATTTCGGATGAAAGAAGCACCGAAGAAATCAAACAAATGATTCAATCGCAGGGATATGAAGTAGTTTGGAAAGACTGGGACAAGAGTTATTTTGAAATTGCATAAAATGAGTTTATCAGCAGCAGAGAAAGAGCAATATGACAGACACCTAATTCTTAATGAAATTGGTGAAGAAGGTCAACTAAAACTTAAAAAAGCAAAGGTGTTGGTCATTGGTGCTGGTGGTTTGGGTTGTCCTATCTTGCAATATTTATCCGCTGCTGGAGTTGGGACAATTGGTGTTGTAGATGATGACAATGTAGATCAATCCAATCTTCAAAGACAAATTCTTTACACCCATCAAGACATTGGTAAAAATAAAGCAGAATCTTCTGCAAAGAGGCTAAAATCATTAAATCCGTTTGTTGATTTTAAGGTTTATAGAACAAGACTTACCACCAAAAACGTTTTGAATTTATTTAAAAATTACGATCTAATTGTAGATGGAACTGATAATTTCCCTTCAAGGTACTTGATTAATGATGCTGCGGTGTTAACTGACAAGCCCATCATTTTTGGATCAATATTTAAGTTTAAAGGACAATTGTCTGTGTTTAATTACAAAAACGGCCCCACCTACCGCTGTTTGTTTCCCACCCCACCCAAAGCAAATGAAGTACCCAATTGTTCTGAAATTGGAGTTCTTGGAGTTTTACCGGGAATTATAGGCAGCTTACAAGCCAACGAAGTACTTAAAATTATTCTTGGTTTAGGAGAAATCTTAACTGGAAAACTATTGACTTTTGATACATTATCGATGAATCAGAGGCTCCTTACCTTTAAAAAAAACCCTTCTATTTCAATTACAAAATTAGAAGAAGAATATAATTCTATTTGTGGAATTCCTCTAGCCGCAAAAGAAATAAGTTTTACGACATTTAAAAATCAAGCTTTTCAATTTAATGTACTCGATGTGAGAACACCGAAAGAACGAAATGAATTTCACATCAAAAGTTTTCATATTCCTTTGAACGACCTGTCAGAAAGACACCACGAAATTTCGCAAGACAAAAAACTACTGGTTTACTGCAAGTCTGGTGTCCGAAGTGCTCATGCTATTGCGATACTTCAAGAAAATGGTTTTAAAAATGAATTGGTGAATCTAAAAGGTGGCTTGCCTTTGGATATGTCTTGAACTCTACGGTTTTAAAAACTCTTCTTGTGAAATTTGGAGGAAGTTCCCATCTTTTGAGGCGTCAAAAAAGAAGTCAAAAGTATGTCTTTCTCCATAATTGATTACAGTATGTTCTTTGTCCTCAAAATAAAACTCTTTTGACTTGTATTGTACATACAGGCGTGTGATCGGAATTCCTGTAAATAGAAACTCATCATTATTTCGGATGTAAATGTGATTTAAATATTTTTTGTACTGGTCTCGAATGCATACAATAATGTCATGATCGACAGTGTTTCTAATTAAAAGAGCAGAACTTGAAATTTCGTAAATCACATCGGGTGGAAATTTATCTGCAAAGGTTTTATCACCCGTCTCCCCCCTCTGGGAAAATCCTAGTGAAAAAACTAAAAAGGTAAAAAAAAATAAATTATATTTAAACTTTATCATTTTAATTGAATTTATTGAGGTTTACGATTTAGATAATTATTGCTTCAAATAGTTTAATTTAAACTAGAAATACATAAGAAATATATAAAAAATAAAATTGACACTTCACATGGCTTATCTTAAAATATTATTGATACTTATTTTTAGTACTTCTTTAATTGCGCAAAGTAAGTTTGACGCATTAAATATGCGGATGCATAAATTTGTTGACGATGAAGATCTAGCTGGTGTTCAAACATTAGTAATTAAAGACAATAAGGTTTTAAATTTTGACACTTATGGGTATTCGAACATTAAGGAACAAAAACCTTTAACAGAAAACAGTATTTTCAGAATTGGTTCCATGACCAAGTGTATTGTATCTGTTGCATTTATGAAGCTTTACGATCAAGGTCACTTTAATCTTGAAGATCCTATTAAAAAGTATATTCCAGAATTCAACAACACATTGGTTGATGATGGAAAGGGTAATTATGTTAAAGTTTCTAGGCCCATAAGAATCATCGACCTACTTCGTCATACTTCTGGCTATGGAAAATCTAATCCTTTTCTTACTGAAAAATTTAATCATCTAAAATCTTTTAAGTCAGCAGATCTTAAAACTGAGGTGGAAAGAATGAGTGAAATTCCTCTTTCCTGTGAGCCAGGTACTGTATGGAGATATGGGCCTTCGGTGAATATCTGTGGATATTTAATTGAATTAATCTCTAGGAAAAAACTTGACGAATTCCTGAAAGATGAGATTTTTGATCCGTTAAATATGACGGATACTTTTTTTGAGATTCCAGCGAGTAAATTCGATAGATTTACAACACTATACATTAAAGACAATGAAAATAATATCGTTGAATTTGATCATCCGAATGATTCTTCTTTTACAAAAGAAGTAACTTTTTTTAACGCTGCAGGACTTATGGCTTCAACAATCAAAGATTTTTCTCAGTTTTGTAAAATGATGCTTAACAAGGGGGAGTTAAATGGTGTCCAAATTCTTAAACCTAAAACTGTTTTACTTATGGCTGAAGATCGTTTAAATGGAATCCCAAATGCTAAACCTTCTAATGCTAATCATAAACCCAATGCCTCAGTTGGTTTTGGATTGGGATTTAATGTAATCACTGATATTCAAAAATATCCAATTGAAGGAAGTCTAGGAAGCTATGGCTGGCATGGATCCAATGGGACATATTTTAAAATTGATCCAAAAGAAAACTTAATGCTCATTTTCATGACACAAATGAAGGGTTTTGAATATTCTCAAAAGGAAATATTCGAGTCAATGGTATACAAGGCTGTTTTATAAATATTAAGTCTTCTAAGAGTTCCTTTTGTTTAAGTTTGTTTAGGAGGAAAACTGAGTTATGTCCGAAACAATAAAACCCTGTCCGCAATGTGATTCTCCTTATGATTATTTTTTAAAAAAGGAATGTTATGCCTGTCCGGAGTGCAGTCTTCAATGGAACCCAGATGCTAACGTCGAAGCAATCGTTTTGATTGTCAAGGATTCAAATGGAAATGTTTTGGTCGATGGAGATCCGGTTATTGTCATAAAATATGTACCAGTTAAGAGTTCTTCCACTACCATAAAAAGAGTGACAAAAGTAAAACGTATCCGACTTAGTGAAGTCGATCACAACATTAGCTGTAAAGCTGAAGGTTTTTGCTCCATGGCACTCAAATCTGAGTTTATCAAAAAGGTATAAAAGTATATTTACCTTGCGCTTATCTCATGCACTCCCCCTTTTACATGAAACAATTTATAGTTGTCCGCAAGGCCTACTGAAATGCCTTTATTGCCATTTATAGTTACTTGTTTGTTCTTAATTGGAATGTAAACAATCGCAACTGAGTTTTCAGGTACAGATAAATAAATATCCATTCCATTTTTCACTTTTGTGATTTTGACGGCAACTTTACCAGCAACCGTTTCATTTCCAGTTTCTGCAAATTCAAGATTTCCCAATTGTGGTTTAACATAAAAACTTTTCCATCCTGCGCTTGCAGGATAAAGTCCACAAACGTATTGGGAAAGCAGCGTCAAACCTCCCCCACTCCAAGCGTGATTATTAGTGCCCATGCCCGTTTGATCTCCTAAGCGTATGCGCGCTAGATCTGTTTTTTCTCCAAAGTTTTCGCTAAGTGTCGTCCATGGAGAAACATCCACCATATTGTAGAAACGTTTTTTCATTCTTTCCAAACCATATTCGGGTTCTTCCATAATAAACAGGGCCTCCAAAACATACTTCTCCATGTAGGGACTTGACAATTCTGTGGACTTTAAAATTTTAAAAAGACTATTATATTTCTCTTTATCTGCTAAGCCAGAGACGACTGCAAGAGCTTGGCCTCGATCGTCATATTCACCTTCGTAGTCTTTGGTCCGGTATCCTTTTCCATCCCAAAACGTTGCGTTAAAGTTGTTTTTGAATAATCTCATTGCTTCGCGTGTTGCATTAGCTTGATCCATTTCACCTAAAAGCTGAGACATATTGGCATGGCCTTTTAAGGCTAAATAATACCAGGCATTAAACCCCAACTGTTTGTCAATTTTCTTACCCCAATCGCCCCAATACCAATCCCCTTGCCTTTCGACTAGCGTACCATCTGGTTTCAACTTCCACACATCAAGGTAACGTTTAACACCTTCATAAATTTTTTCGATGGTTGTTTTATCTCCAGTATTTAAGTAATAATTCCAAAAGCCATAATAACCTACACTTGCTAGCATCTGTCCAGGGAGCTCTTTGTTCCAGTTGCCTTGAGGAATTGGAGAGTAGATCGTTCCATCTTCTCGTTGCCAATGAATCAGTTCTAAGATTCCTTTTTTTGTTAAACTAGCAGCAGAAGGACTGAGCGCATAAAATGCCTCACCACTTTCATTAACCAAGTCGCCCCACCATTGGGCGCGCTCTCTATCTGGACAATCCATGTAAGTGTCTCGCATTGTCACATAGAGAGTCCTAACTGACTTCTTCCAAAGTCTTTCATAAAACTTATCATTGGCATTAAACCAACCGGTAAATGATGTGTTAAATCCTGTTTCACGGTATTTAAGGGAGTTGATTTTCAATCCTTTAGGAATAAAGTACTTCATAACGTGACCATTCATCCAACCCAAAGACTCGTATTTTTGCTGACCTTCTTTTGTGACGTATTCGGCACGAACAGAAGCTAAATCCCAGCCCATGTAATCCGTGTTATCTGTTTGCATTTTAATTGTCAAACCTGCAGGAGCATCAATGTCTAAAATTGGAGTAACATGGCTGTTATAGGGGAGTTTGCACACAATCCATTCCCCATTTCCCTCGGAGGGAATTTCCTCTGAATTTTCATAGGCCCTTACTCCATAGTTTTTCCATAATGGAACAGGCCTTAAAACCAAATTATTCCATGGAGCTGATGTTGCATCCCCAATGATTATCGAGAGTCTATATCCTTTTAATTTAGCATTGGGTTTCACCCATTCAAAATCACCGTTTTGCGCATCAAATTTTATATTGGGTTCTGGTAATCTGAAATTAGGTTTAGGGCGTGAGGTGTCATCAAAGGCAATATTCAGCTTTGACAACCAGCTTGTATTTGTATAGAGACCAATCGCATCAGATTCAAAGACCAATCCTGCTTGACCACTACTTTTGTGAGAAAAACCGTCCTTGCCAAAATACCAGACCAAAACCGCGATTGTATTATTTCCTTGTTCTAGGAATGATCCAATGTCTACTTCGTCGTAATAGGTGTCCTTTGGATTTGGGCCACGTTTTAATTGACCTTCAAAAACGATCATCTCTCCGTTAATCCAAAGCCAATATTTTGAATCACAGGCTATTTTAGCAATTACTTTTTCAGGAATGATCTTAAGATTGATCTCTTTTCTGAAATTTATCCAGGTGTTGGATTCATTCTGAACATCTTTGGAGGTAATTCTATTGGCTTTCCAACTGCTTGATTGTCCAAAAGAAAAAATACTGGTCAGCAAAGCGATGAATAATAGTCTTTTCATTTATTTATCTTTTCAAAAAATTAAGATAAATAAAACCAGATAGAAAATTAAAATTTAATGATATTAAATAAAAAAATAATGATTAACCAATATTTAGATATCGGTTAATCATTATGTATAAAGTATTGATTAAAAGGTTTAAATCACTAATTACCTTTAGCGTAATCTTCAAGAAATTTAGCCAAACCACTATCCGTTAAAGGGTGTTTTAATAGACCTGTTATTGAAGATAATGGGCCAGTCATCACATCAGATCCAATTTTGGCACAATTAATAACGTGCATAGTATGTCTTACAGATGCTGCGAGAATTTGAGTTTGAAAACCATAGTTATCATAAATCATTCTGATCTCTTCAATTAGCGTCAACCCATCCGTAGAAATATCATCTAATCTCCCTATAAAAGGAGAAACATATGTTGCGCCAGCCTTGGCTGCTAATAGCGCTTGACCTGCAGAAAAAACAAGGGTAACGTTTGTTTTAACACCTTTATCTGAAAAATATTTACAAGCTTTTACGCCATCTGCAATCATTGGTAGTTTTACTACAATTTGAGGATGTAATGCTGCCAATGATTCCCCTTCTTTTATCATCCCTTCAAGGTCAGTGGAGATTACTTCAGCACTAACATCTCCTGAAACTAAATCACATATCTTAGTGTAATGTGATAAAATGTTTTCCGCACCCGTGATGCCTTCCTTTGCCATCAATGATGGATTTGTAGTTACTCCATCTAAAACACCTAAAGCTTCTGCTTCTGCGATGTCACTGAGGTTTGCGGTGTCAATAAAAAATTTCATATTACAAGTTTTTTTTAAAAGTTTTTACAATTAAGAATTGAACTGACGTTTTTATTATTCAATCTTCTATAATTTTTTACCTTTCTATTTTAGATATTTAATTTCTGCAAATATAGCTGAAAGATTTTTCATTGTTCTAAATAAAAAAGAAGATACTTATTAGGGGAACTTAGAGCTAATTAAATCCGTTTAAATAAATTATTTTTTGAAAATGCTCCTGTTTTCATCATAAATAGGGCTTTCTATTCCTAAGAAATCTAAAACACTGTGAAAAACATTATGTTGGTGTAAAACTTGATTATTCTTGAGTGTTTTGGCATCATCAGATAGCCAAACAATAAATGGAATTTCTAATTGTTCCTTTGGTGCAATACTTGCAGGTATACCGTGCATGTATAAGTTCTTTTCCCCTAAGGATTCTCCATGATCAGAAACATAAAACATTGTGCTATTATATTGTTCCAAACTCTTTAATTCCCCAATCAAACTTGACAAAATGAAGTCCGTGTAAACAATGGTATTGTCGTACGCATTTATTAGTTCTTGTTGGGTACATTTTCCCAATTCAACGTTTTCACATACTGGTGTGAATTTATTAAATTGTGGGGGATATTTCTTGTAGTAAGTTGGTCCATGGCTGGTACTGGTGTGGAGTACGAGTAATATTTTATCTTTTTTACTTTCCAATAATTGTGCTCTTAAACCGCTGAGTAATATTTCGTCATATCCACACCCTTCCCCATCGCATAGTTTTTCTAAATCTGCTCTCCCTTGGTAGTTATTAATCTTAACAGCAGGCTCTCCCCAATTTGTGGTTCTCCAAATGACTTCTACATCATTTCTAAATAAATAGTTGGGTAAAGTCTCATAAGATTCACTACCATCCTTGTATTCTAGAATGCACTGAACTCCAGCAGTCGTATAGGTTGCACAGGATTCTGCTTTATAACTATAAACATTCTCTATCTTTGAAAGCAGCGGATTTGTTTCCTTCTCATAACCGTATAATGAAAAGTTTTCACTTCGAGCAGATTCTCCAATTACAAGTACTGCAATAGATTTTTTATCATTTCCTATCGTAGCATCTGGCAACAAAATTTTTTGCTTATTTTCTTCATTTTTGTGAATATAAAATCGAGAGGTATTTACAATATAGGACCAGGGCATAACTAAACCTCCTAGGGCTTTTGAATTTTTATCAATCCACAACCAACTACTAGAGTTGATGTAAATAAATATTAAGACAAAAAGAAAAGCTGAGCCGATATGTGCCAAAAAAGTTTTGAGTTTTACTTTAACAATTTTAATTTTAAAAATTAAAATACTGGGGATCACTCCTAACAAAATTAAATACAGAATCAAGCCAAAAGATAAGAAACTACTGGACTCTTCATAATTGGTGTTGAGAACATTACCAATCATTGTTTTGTCTATTATTACTCCATAAGTAAATATAAAATATACAGCAATTGCATTTGTGTTGACAGAAAGAACCAGTAATACTCTACCAATAAAAGGTGCTATAAATAGTATTATATAAAAAATAAGCGCGTTTAAAACTAAAATGATAACAACCAAACTGGCGAGGGTTAAAACCCCATCCAAACTTTTATAGTCCAAATTATCCATAACGAATTGAAATAACGGCAGGTGGTATAAAACTAAATTAACACAACTAATTATTAGTGAAACGTAGCTTACTTTAATGGTGTTTTTGAACATGAATCTTTATCATTAAATATAATGTTGTAAAAATAGAAAATAGTGAAATATAAACCACCAACAGATTTTTGTCATAAATATCTTTGATGAGAGCAAGGGCCCAAATTATTAAAAAGAAAATTATAACTGTATAATATTTTTTATTTTTAATAAAATCCCACCAGCTAACTTTATTACTCACTACAATACCTGTAAGTCCACAGATGTATCCAATCGTGCTTCCAATCACAACATCAACTGGAAAATGCGCTCCTACTCCAACTCTAGAAAACGCAATAAATAATCCAACCACAAGAATAAAAAAAGTCCATAATATTTTAGACTTAGATTCCTTGGGCATAAATGCGAATAGTAATAAAGTAATTACTGAAAAAGTTGTTATTGAATGTCCCGATGGCAAGCTTGAAAAACCGGTATGTACTCTTCCTATAATTACAAAAAATTCATTATCAATTATTTCTGCTGGCCTTGGAACATCAAATATTTCTTTTAGCAGAAATGATATTACGGCTGAAATTATTATGGTTGTAAACAACGCACTCCAAAGTTTAGGAGCATAAACAATAAAAACAGTAAGAAAAGGCAAAATTATTAGTGGGTTACCAAGTTGAGTTAAGTTAAATTGTAAGCTGGGGTTCTCGGATAATTTACTGTTGAGATAGAAAAATAAATCTTTTTGAATTTCGACATAACCTTCAATACTAAAAGCACCTTTTTGAAGGAGTAATAAAACAATTACAAACAACAATAAAAAAGGAATAAAAAGTAATCTTAATCTTATGTTGTTAAAGTTATTAATTACTAGGTTCTCTAGTTTGTGATTGATAAACCTACTCATTTTAGATAATTTTAATAAAACTTATATAAATAATTCTCCAAGATATACATTGTAAACTAGTTGGTTGATCGCTTTTGTAATTTTATCTGATAACTGGGCTGCAATATTGGGCAAAGAGGGAGTGACCTATTGCTATTAGATGAAACCAATTTTATAAATAGAAACGGACTAGACGTAATTGAATTAAAGCAGCAAAAAACAGATAAAAGAGATACAATTCCAGTGCTTGAAAAAACTAAAGAAATCATAAGACATGGATTGCCTCACAAAATATCAATTCAGAAATTCAACAAGCATATTAAAGAAATATGTAGAATTGCAGAGATTAACGAAATGATAAATGATAGTAAGATAACTGTAACAGAAATAGGCAAAGGGAACAAAGAGAAAAGAAAAGTAAGTGGCACTTATCCAAAATGGGAACTAATGGCTTCACACGTTTGCAGACGTTCTTTCTGCACTAACCTCTATGGAACTCTTCCAACTCCCTTAATAATGAGTATATCCGCTCACAGTTCAGAAAAGATGCTATTAAACTATATTGGTAAAGACAGTTTAGATTTTGCTCAGCAAATTGCTGATTTCTATACCCTACAAGCCTTAAGAGAGAAAAAAGAGCCTCAATTAAAAGTAATTAAAAACGCCTCTTCACAAGATTAGTCAAGCTGAAAGCAAACACTCTAAGCGCTCTTGTTATATGCATACCAGCATGATAGCTTACACTCTAACTAGCTCTATTAACTAGCAAAAAGCAAAAAAATCCAGGAGTCTTTTAAAGACTCTCACACCCCACCCCTTCAAAATAAATCTATTTTCCTTTTAGGGATATGCTGGTGTAATGGGTATATAGCCTAATCCCTGCTATTCTCTATTCACTCCTAAACCCAAGTTTGAATTATTTATTATATTTAGGTTCATAAATATCAGCATTATGAAAATCCCGTTCTCTCTTAAACCACATGCATATCATTTTTTGTAAGTTCAAATAGCCTTGCAATATACTTTACAGGAGTATTTCTTTGTATTTATCAATAATCTGTTGATTTAATTTACTCTTATTATTAATATTCATATTAAGTTCATTGAGTATGTAAATATCACTTTCCTTAATATTGTTATGACTCCACAATCCTAATTCAATAATAACTGGAGTTAATGAAAGTCCTTTTTCAGTCAGGTTGTAGATAAAAGTCTTCTTGTTATCCGGATGCATTACTTTAGTTATAAATCCAGTTTTTAATAAAGTTTTTAAACGAGCTGACAAAATATTTGGTGCTATAGATTCGGCGCTCTCAGAAAAATCTTTGAATGTTTTTTTGTATTCAAGCAGCATTAGTTTTATAATAACAAGGGTCCACTTATCTCCAACAATATCTAATGCTGAAGTTACAGGACAATCACACCTAAAAATCTTATCTAAAAATGACATAATTTTTTAAACGAAATTTTACTATCAAAACAATAGTTATTTACTATCTTTACTATCAAAACAAAAGTAATAATAAAATCTATTAAATGAATAAAAAAGTATTATTAACAGGTATTTCGGGATATATAGGTAATCATTGTGCTGTGGAGCTATTGAAGAACGGATATTCTGTTCGTGGTTCTGTAAGAAGTCTTTCAAAATCAGAAAAAGTTATTGCCATAATTAAAAAAGAGGTAGACCCAAAAGATAATTTGGAATTTTGTGAGTTGGACCTTCTAAGCGATGATGGTTGGGAGGATGCAATGAAAGGATGTGAGTTTGTATTGCATGTGGCTTCTCCGTTTATAATTTTCGAGCCAAAAGACGAAAATGAATATATTAGACCTGCAGTTGATGGCACAATGAGAGCCTTAAAAGCAGCTAAAAAAGCAGGTATTAAGCGTGTTGTTCTTACTTCTTCTATGGTCTCTATGTTAGGAGATGCTGACAAATCAGTCGATATTAACTTCGAGTCTTGGACGAATGTTAATGCGAAAAATGTATCTGCGTATGCAAAAAGTAAAACCCTAGCTGAAAAAGCTGCTTGGGACTTTATTCGTGCTCAAACTGATACTAAACCAATGGAACTTTCTGTTGTGAATCCAGGTCCTGTTTATGGCCCAACACTTTCGGGTGATTTATCAGGAGCTTCTATGGGTATGTTTAAGCAAATAATGTCAGGGAAAATGCCAATGGTTCCTCAGGCTGAAATTAACATGTCTGATGTTCGAGACATTGCTAAAATCCATGTTTTAGCACTTGAAAACGAAAATGCTAATGGTAAACGTTTTATTGTAGCAACTGAAAAAGCCCACAAATTTCAAGATATTGCCCAGCATATAAAATCCAATGGTTATGATAAGGTAAGTACAAGATTAGCTCCAAACTTTTTACTAAATTTTATTGGTAATTTTGATAGAGAAGCTCGAAGTATGAGGTCTTTTATAGGTAAAACATACAATGGTGATATTTCCTCAACAATGGAAACATTCAATTGGAAACCAATTAGTTTGGAAAAAACTGTTTTGGATACTGTTAAATCAATAGAATCATTGGCTTAGTACATGTTATTTTTATTGTGTTTTTATAAATTCGCCATTAAAGTTTAGTGGCGTTTTCTTTTAAACCATTGGCAAATCATCCTGAGTGAGTTCTGGTATTTCTAAACCTCTTAAATAGGTCAAACTAACGTTTATAGCTAACTTTTATAAGCCCAATAATTTCATCAGTCGTATAGCTATAAACCCCACATTTCACTGGGGATAGCTAGGTTCTAATTACCTACTTTTATTTGGGTGTAAACCCTAAAAAATCCAACCTAAACCTCTCAATTGATCACCCCACCCCTTCAAAATAAGTCTATTTTCCTTTTGGGGATA
>Ga0115004_10003479_pt1 | contig 12819 bp, 9 predicted proteins | sample ArcticOcean_MG_C_10_FD_88737 | JGI IMG/M metagenome (GOLD analysis project Ga0115004, IMG submission 88737) | Marine microbial communities from western Arctic Ocean - ArcticOcean_MG_CB11_90 | ecosystem: Environmental > Aquatic > Marine > Oceanic | place: Arctic Ocean: Canada Basin | collected...
AAAAGAAGCAGAAATTGCAGTACGTGAAGGAAGTAATAATTTAATATTATCAGATAAAAAAATTAGCTCATCACGTGCGAGTATACCCTCTGTTTTGGCAGTTGGTGCAGTTCACTCACATTTAGTAATATTGGGTTTAAGAGGATATTGTTCAATAAACGTTGAAAGCTCAGATGTCCTAGACACACATTCTTTTGCAGTTTTGATTGGTATTGGCGCTACCACCATCAACCCTTATTTAGCGATTGATAGTATTTACCAAAGATTTGAAAAAAAATTATTTAGTAATTCTGATTTTGAGAGTTGTATTGCCAAATTTAAAAAATCTATAGACGATGGTTTGTTAAAAATTATGTCTAAGATGGGTATCTCAGTGATTAGTTCTTATAGAGGGGGGTGTAATTTTGAAGCCGTAGGCTTAAGCAGAGCCATTGTATCTAACTATTTTCCTGGCATGAGCTCAAGAATATCCGGAATTGGAATAGGCGGAATTGAAAAAAAAATTAAAGAACATCATAAAAACTTTAATTCAAATAATGTTATTACATTACCAATTGGAGGTATCTACAGATATAGAAAAACTGGTGAGCAGCATCAGTTTCAAGGAAACTTAATTCACATATTACAAAATGCTGTTGGAACAAATTCTTACGATAATTATAAAAAATATTCCAAAGGTATTCATGACCTTCCACCAATAAGCTTAAGAGATTTATTAGAGTTTAAAGAAAAAAAACCTCCTATAGATATTAATGAAGTAGAACCATTATCTGATATTTTAAAAAGATTTGGAAGCGGAAGCATGTCTCACGGGGCACTATCAGCAGAAGCCCACGAAACATTAGGTATTGGAATGAATAGAATAAAAGGAGCCTCTTGTAGCGGTGAAGGAGGAGAGGACGCAAAACGCTTTATTAATTTACCAAATGGAGACTCAGCTAATTCAAGAATAAAACAAATAGCTTCAGCGCGATTTGGTGTAACAATTAATTATATTAATAATTGTAATGAGATTGAAATCAAAATGGCTCAAGGCGCAAAGCCAGGTGAGGGAGGGCAGTTGCCTGGGTTTAAGGTTACAGATGAAATAGCTAAATTAAGACATTCTACGCCGGGCGTAACTTTAATTTCTCCTCCTCCTCATCATGACATTTATTCAATTGAAGATTTAGCCCAGTTAATTTATGATCTAAAACAGATAAATCCTGGAGCCAGGATTGGAGTAAAATTAGTAGCTTCTACTGGAATAGGAACAATAGCAGCTGGTGTTGCAAAAGCTAAAGCAGATGTAATTTTAATTTCTGGTCATTCAGGAGGCACCGGAGCCAGTCCGCAAACAAGCATAAAATATGCCGGTATTCCTTGGGAAATGGGTTTAACAGAAGTTAACCAAATTTTAACGCTTAATAATTTAAGACACAAAGTAACTCTAAGAACTGATGGTGGACTTAAAACCGGAAAAAATATTGTTATGGCTGCCATGATGGGTGCTGAAGAATATGGAATGGGGACATCATCCTTAGTAGCAATGGGCTGTATATTGGTTAGACAATGTCACTCAAATACTTGTCCGGTTGGAGTTTGTAGTCAAGACAAAGCACTAAGAGAAAAGTTTAATGGAACTCCTGAAAAAGTTGTAAATTTTTTTACATTTGTTGCCACAGAAGTCAGGGAAATTCTTGCATCCTTGGGATATAAATCTATTAATGAAATTATTGGTAGAACCGATCTTTTAACACAAGTAAATAAAGGTTCACCAAATCTAGACGATCTGGATCTCAACCCTCTTCTTGTTCAAGCAGATCCAGGAGATAATACAAGATACTGTAAAGACAAACAGATTAACAAAGTACCAGATACCCTAGATGAAAAAATTTGGTCAGATATAAAAGAAAAAATAAACAACAAAAATAAATTTAATTTTGAATATAACATAGAAAATACACACAGGTCAGTAGGAACTAGACTTTCGCATTATCTATATAAGACATACGGTGATAATAAAATAAATGAAGACTCAATTACAATTAAACTCAATGGTAGTGCAGGACAGTCATTAGGAGCTTTTTTAATTAAGGGATTGAAATTAATAGTTGAAGGAGATGCAAACGATTATGTTGGCAAAAGTCTTTCAGGAGGAAAAATAATTGTAAGAACTTCAAGTAAGAGTAGATTAGTTTCCAACGAGAATATAATTATTGGAAATACAGTTTTGTACGGTGCTACAGCAGGAAAATTGTACGCCTCAGGACAAGCCGGCGAACGATTTGCAGTTAGAAACTCTGGGAGTCTTGCAGTAGTAGAAGGATGTGGAGCTCACGGGTGTGAGTACATGACAGGAGGAAACATAATTATTCTTGGGCAAGTAGGAGATAATTTTGGTGCTGGCATGACAGGAGGAATGGCTTTCATTTATGACCCTAAAAATAATTTTGAAAATTTTGCTAATCCAGTTTCAATTATATGGCAAAAAGTTGAAACTGATTATTGGAAAAATTTTTTAAAGAATAATCTAGAAGATTTTTTAAAAGAAACAGACTCAGATACTGCTAAAATAATTTTAAACAATTATGAAAATGAATTATTAAATTTCAAACAAATATGTCCAATCGAGATGCTTGATAAGCTAGATAACCCAATAAAATTAATGAATTTAGTTAAAAAAGTAAGCTAAATGAAAAAAATAAACATTTTTTGTTTTGGCTTTGGTCAAGTGGCAAAAAATTTCATAACAAAAATTAACTCAGAAAATTTAAAAATTAATTTAACTACAACCTCTAGAGAAAGTTCTAAACAAAATAATTTTAACAATATAAATTATGAAAGTTTTCAATTTTCTGAAAATTCTTTTGACCAAAAATTAATTAAAAATTTAAAGTCTTCTGACCATATATTAGTGTCTATAGCTCCATCTAAAGGAGAAGATATAGTGATAAAAAATTTTAAAAACATACTGGAAAAAAGTACAACGAAATGGATTACATACTTATCGGCCACAAGCGTTTATGGCAATCATAGTGGAGAATGGGTAGATGAAAAGAGCAATACGAAACCAACATCAACAAATGGCATAGACAGACTGTATGCAGAAAAACTATGGTTAAATCTTGCTGATAAAAAAAATTTACCCGTACAAATATTTAGACTGTCAGGTATTTATTCTAACCAAAATAATGTTTTAACCAGACTTAAATCTGGTAGTGCAAAATTAATAGAAAAGAAAAAACAGTTTTTTTCTAGAATACACGTCGAAGATATTGCAAATGTTCTGTTCAAGTCCCTGCAAAATTTTAAATCAAAAGAAATTTATAATATATCCGATGATAAGCCTACATCATCAGAAGAACTAATTTCATATGGATCTAAGCTTTTAAATATTAAGAAACCAAAAGTAGTTAACCTGTCTACCATAGAAAGTGAAATGGTAAAAAATTTTTATAAAGATTCTAAAAAAGTTAACAACAAGAAAATGAAAGAATTTTTTAATTATAAATTAAAACATCCAACTTACGTTGAAGGGTTAAACTACATCCACAACAATATTATTTAGTTCTTTAATTATTTTTTTCAAAGGTTTTTTATCAGATAAACTGTGATTTCCTTTTTTAATTATTACTAATTTCTTTTTAGCATTTTTGAATACTGATAGAACTTTCTTAGAAAATGACAATGGAACAAGTTCATCATTTTTTCCATGAATCATAGTGACGTGAATTTTAGTATTAATTTTTTTTGATAAAACTTTATTTTTTCTACCATCTTTTATTAATTGATATGTAACAGGGTATTCATTTTGTTTTTGCTTAAATTTTGACTGTCCATGTTTAATAACACTTATGCCTTTTTGCTTAATTTCTTTTTTTATTTTTTTACTAAATTTTCTCCACATTAATCTCTCTAAAAATTCAGGTGCAGAACCAATTCCTACAAAACCTTTAATTTGTTTTTTGAAGTACCTAAATTGGTTTAAAGCAATCCATGCCCCCATACTTGAACCAATTAAAACAAAATAATTTTTTTTTACAATTTTCTTAATCGATTTTTTGGCATCAATTGACCATTCACTTATATTTCCTTTTGTAAACTTTCCTGACGATTTACCATGGCCAGAATACTCGATAGCTAAAAAACCTATTTTATTTTTAACAGCATATTTTCTAAAAGCTTTTGGTTTTTCTCCATCAATATCAGACATAAAGCCTGGAAGAAAAACTATATATAAATTTTTTTTAGAATAATTGACTAAATACCTTATTTTTTTTGTTTTTGATATTTTTATGAATTTATTTTTTTTCATGTCAAGTTTAATGCTTATATCTGATAATATATTATTAAAAAAATGTCATCTACAATAAAAATTTTGCAAGTAATACCCAAACTAGGATTTGGTGGAGCAGAAACAGGCTGTTACGATCTTGCTCATTTCTTAGCCGAACAAGAATGTAAATCATTTTTGATTACTAGTGGAGGAGAGCTTTTAAAATTTGTTAGAAGAGACAAAGTAAAAGTTATTCGTTTACCAGTTCAATCAAAAAATCCAATAATTATGATTATCAATTCTTTATTGATTTTTTTTATAATATTATTTTATAATATAGATATAGTACACGCTCGAAGTCGTGCTCCTGCATGGTCTTGTTTATGGGCTTGTTTTTTTTCAAAGAAAAAATTTGTTACTACTTTTCACGGTACTTATAATTTTTCTAGTAAATTAAAACTTTTTTACAACAGTGTTATGGTTAGATCAAAATTAATAATTGCTGGTTCAAATTTTATTTTCAATCACATAAGTAACAATTATCAAAAATACTTAAATCCTTCAAAAAAAAAATTAATGGTAATTTTTAGAGGTATTAATTTAGAATATTTTAATTCAAAAATTATAACTGATAAAAAAATTAATGATCTAGTTCAAAATTGGAATATTGATAAAAAAAATTTTATTATTTTACTACCAGGGAGGCTAACAAAATGGAAAGGTCAAGAAATGTTCATCGAAGCCTTAAATTTACTGATAGAAAATCATGGTAAAAATAATTTTCATGCAATTATTTTAGGCTCTGATCAAGGTAGAAATATTTACTCAAAAAAACTTTTATTGTCAGTTGAAAGATATAGACTAGGTAAAAAAGTAACTTTCATTAACAGTTGCAAAGAAATGCCCGTTGCTTATAAGTTAGCCGATATAGCCATCTCTGCCTCTATAGAGCCAGAAGCATTCGGTAGAGTTGCTATAGAAGCTCAAGCTATGAACGTGCCTATTATTGCGAGTAACTTGGGAGGGTCCAAAGAAACAGTTTTAAATAACAAATCTGGTTTACTGTTCAAGTCGGAAGATGCAAAAGAACTTGCTAGCGTTATTAATAAATTCATGAAAATGGATAAGGAATCTTTAAATTTAATGGGAGATCAAGGAAGAAAAAACGTAGAAAAAAAATTTAATGTTGATCAAATGTGTCAAACTACCTTTACAGAGTACAAGAAACTACTTAAATAAAACAAATAATGTTTAATATTCAACTTTTAGACGGAAAAAAAATTCCTTTTGAAAAATCTATAGACGGTTTTGAACTTGTTAAAAAAATTAGTAAGTCATTAGAAAAAGATGCTCTTATTATGTCGGTTGACGGTGAACTAAAAGATTTAAGTTACGAAATTAAAAAAGACTCAAAAATAAGAATTATTACGTATAAGGATAAAGAAGGTTTAGAAGTTTTAAGACATGATACAGCCCATATATTAGCAATGGCAGTTCAAGAACTCTATCCAGGAACTCAGGTCACAATAGGTCCGGTAATTGAAAATGGTTTTTATTATGATTTTGCACGCAAAGAGACATTCACAGATGCTGACCTAATTAAAATTGAAAATAAAATGGGAGAGATAGTAGATAGAAACGAAAAAACCTCAAGACACATATGGAAAAGAGAAGATGCAATAAAACATTTTAAAAAAATTGGTGAAAAATACAAGGCTGAATTAATTGAAAGTATACCTTCCGGTGAAGAAGTTTCTATTTATAGTCATGGCAACTGGAGTGATTTATGTCGTGGACCTCATCTTTCTTCGACAGGTAAAGTTGGAAAGGCTTTTAAGCTAACTAAGGTCGCAGGAGCTTATTGGAGAGGTGACTCTAAAAATGAAATGTTACAAAGGATTTACGGAACATGTTGGACATCTAAAAAAGAATTAGATGAATATCTACATAGATTAGCAGAAGCCGAAAAAAGAGACCATCGTAAACTAGGAAAGGAAATGGATTTATTTCATTTTAGAGAAGAAAGCCCAGGAGCTGTTTTCTGGCATGAAAAAGGATGGACTTTATTTCAAAAACTTATTGAATACATGAGAATGAAACAAAGGTTAGCAGGATACAAAGAAATAAACACGCCAGAAATTTTAGATAGAAGTTTATGGGAAAAATCTGGTCACTGGGAAAAGTTTGGTGAACATATGTACACCTCAGAGACGCCAGATGAAAAAATATTTGCAATTAAGCCAATGAATTGTCCTGGCTGCGTACAGGTATTCAATCAAGGTTTAAAAAGCTATAGAGATCTTCCTTTGAAATTATCTGAATTTGGAAAAGTTCATAGGTATGAACCTTCGGGAGCTTTACATGGATTGCTAAGAGTTAGAGCTTTTACACAAGATGATGCTCATATTTTTTGTACAGAAGATCAAATAACTCAGGAGTCCTTAACGGTAACTAATTTAATCTTAAAAATTTATAAAGACCTAGGTTTTGAAGATGTAATATTAAAGTACTCAGACCGACCAGAAAAAAGAGTTGGTGACGATAGCGTTTGGGATAAATCTGAAGCAGCACTTCTTTCAGCTATAAAACAATCAAAACTTGAATACACTATAAACAAAGGTGAAGGTGCATTTTATGGTCCTAAAATCGAGTTTGTTTTAAGAGATGCAATCGGTAGAGACTGGCAATGTGGAACCTTACAAGTAGATTTAAACCTACCTGGGAGGTTAGGAGCATCATATGTTGATAAAGATGGAACAAAAAAAATTCCAGTAATGTTGCACAGGGCTTTATTTGGATCTCTAGAAAGGTTTATAGGAATTATAATTGAGAACTATGCGGGTAAACTACCTTTTTGGTTGGCACCAACACAAGCTGTGGTGTTACCCATTACAGAGGAAAATAATAATTATGTAAAAAAGTTATTTGAAGATCTGTTTAAAGAAGGTATAAAATGCGAAGTGGATTTACGAAATCAAAAAATAAATTATAAAATTAGAGAACACTCTTTAGCTAAAACTCCAATGATTTTGGTTTGTGGAGACAAAGAGGTTACCGAGAATACAGTAACAGTTCGTAGACTTGGATCTGAAAAACAAGAAATTTTCAAAAGAGAAGACTTGATAAGAACTATTCTCGCTGCTAATAAACTTCCTGTAAATTAAGTGTCAAATTTTAAACCTAATTATTTTCAAAGAAGAAGCAAACCTCAGGGTCCAAAAGCTAATGAAAGAATAAGAGCTATAGATGTTCAGGTAATTGGCAGCGATGGTAATAACATTGGAATCTTACCTTTAAAAAAAGCAATAGAAACTGCAAAAGAAGAAGGTCTAGATTTAATCGAAATCTCGCCAAATGCAAATCCGCCTGTATGTAAAATTATGGATATGGGTAAATATAAATATGATTTACAAAAAAAAACAAATATCGCAAAAAAAAAACAAAAGGTAGTAGCCTTAAAAGAAATTAAAATGAGACCAGGTACTGATGTTCATGATTATAATTTTAAAGTAAAAAATGCCAAAAAATTCCTAACTAATAAAGACAAGGTCAAATTTACAGTTAGGTTTAAAGGACGAGAAATGCAACATATTAATCTAGGCAAAGATTTAATGAACAGAATAATAGAAGATACTAAAGAAGTTGGAAAAATTGAGACACACCCAAAATTTGAAGGTAGACAAATGATAATGATAATTCAGCCCGTCTAGCAAAGATAATATCGTCTTGTAAAGAATATTTAATCTATATATAAGGCCCCAATATTTATGCCAAAACTAAAAACAAAAAGTTCTGCAAAAAAAAGATTTAGATTTACTGCTTCTGGAAAAGTAAAAAGGTCACAAGCGGGCAAAAGACATGGTATGATTAAAAGAACAAATTCTCAAATAAGAAAACTTAGAGGTACTACGATAATGTCTGATCCAGACACAAAAATTGTAAAATCGTACATGCCTTACAATAGATAGAAAAAAAAATGGCAAGAACAAAACGTGGCGTAACTAGTAGAGCAAAACACAATAAAGTTTTAAAAGCAGTTAAGGGCCAATATGGTAGAAGAAAAAATACTATTCGTATAGCTCGCCAAGCCATGGAAAAAGCCATGCAGTATGCATATAGAGATAGAAAAGCAAATAAGAGAGAATTTAGATCTTTATGGATTCAAAGAATTAATGCGGGTGCAAGAGCGGAAGGCATGACATACGGACAGTTTATAAATGGTTTAAATAAGTCAAAAATTAAATTAGATCGAAAAGTATTAGCTGAATTAGCGTATAACAACCCAGAAGTCTTTAAAACCATAGTAAAAAAAGCTCAATCCTCCCTTAACTAATTAGGGTCTTTGATTTATCTTACATTAATTAAAAGAATCAAAAAATTCTATGAGTAATTTAGATAATATAAATTCTAATTTTGAAAAAAAAATTAGTTCAGTTAAATCAAAAGAAGAGCTACAAAATTTAAAAACTGAATTTTTTGGCAAGAATGGCGAGATCACAAATCAATTTAAAAGTTTGGGAGCCATAGAAGCAGACAAGAGAAAAGAATTTGCATCTTCTTTAAATAAATTAAAATATAATTTAACAAGTGAAATAGAAAAAAAATTTTTAGAGCTAGAAACATTAGAAGTTAACGAAAAACTTAAAGATGAAAAGTTGGACGTAACGCTACCAGTGAGATTATTTCAAAGTGGAAAAATTCATCCTGTCTCTCAAGTAATTGATGAAATCTCATCAATTTTTTCTGAGATTGGTTTCTCTGTTGCTGAAGGGCCAGATGTAGAAACAGAGTATAATAATTTTACTGCCCTAAATACACCGAAAGATCATCCAGCACGAGATATGCATGATACCTTTTATTTAGAAGAAGATAAAAAAATTCTTTTAAGAACACATACTTCACCTGTTCAAATCAGAACAATGTTGAATGAAAAACCACCGTTCAAGATTATTGTGCCAGGTAGAACATACCGTTGTGATAGTGATCAAACTCATGCACCGATGTTTCATCAATTAGAAGGTTTGCACATAGATAAAAATATTACTATGAGCCATTTAAAAGGTTGTTTAAATTATTTTATTAAAGAATTTTTTGAAGTTAAGAATGTTAAAATGAGATTTAGACCGAGTCATTTTCCATTTACTGAGCCATCAGCGGAAGTTGATATCGGATACAGAATTGAAAATGGTAAAATAGTAATTGGAGAAGGAGATAAATGGTTAGAAATTCTAGGCTGTGGAATGGTACATCCAAACGTTCTTAGAAATGTTAAAGTGGATCCAGATAAATACCAAGGTTTTGCTTTTGGAATGGGGGTCGATCGTCTGGCAATGCTTAAATATGGAATTAATGATTTAAGAGCCTTTTTTGAAAATGATTATCGTTGGTTAACTCACTTTGGGTTTGATCCCTTGGATGTACCAACTAACTATAGAGGTTTAAGCAAATGATAATTACACATTCTTGGCTTAAACAGCATTTAAAAACCAAAGCTAATGAATCTAAAACAATGGAACAATTAACTAATATTGGTCTAGAAGTCGAAGGTATTAAAGAGGGCAAAGGTGAGCTCAGCGATTTTAAGATTGCTAAAATATTAAAAACTGAAAAACACCCAAATGCAGATAAACTTAAAATTTGTGATGTAACTTTAGATGGAAAGAAAACTATTAAAGTTGTTTGTGGCGCGCACAATGCAAGAGAAGGTTTATTAACTATTTATGCACCACCAGGGGCAACAATACCTAAATCAAATTTTAAATTAAAAGTTGCTAAAATTAGAGGTGTAGAATCAAGTGGAATGCTATGTTCTGAAGACGAATTAAATTTATCTACCGAAAGTGTTGGAATAATAGAATTAAAAAATAAAGATAGCGAAATAGGTAAGAGTTATTTTAAAAGCCAAGCTGAAAAAGCAATAGATATTTCCATAACCCCTAATAGAGTAGATTGTCTGGGTGTAAGAGGCATTGCCAGAGATCTAGCAGCCTCTGGTTTTGGCACCTTAATAAAATTAAAGAAGAGACCACTTAAGCAAAGTTTTACACAACCTATCAAAGTTTCAATATTAAAAGTTAAGAATCAAGGCAGTTTGTCATTTGGTAGTTGTTATATTAAAAATATTACTAATAAAGAGAGCCCTAAGTGGCTAAAAGAAAAAATTATTGCGTTAGGCTTGAAGCCAATCTCAGCAGTAGTTGACATTACCAATTATGTAATGTTTGATCGTAATAGACCATTACATGCTTACAATGCAGATAAAATTACTAAAGAAATTATAGTAAGAAACTCGAAGTTAGGAGAAAGTTTTGAAGCATTAGATAATAAAAATTACAAGCTTCAGAATGACATGTGTGTAATTTCAGACAAAAGTGGAGTTCTAGGACTAGGAGGTATAATTGGTGGAACCTCAACCTCAACTGAACTCGATACTAAAAATATTTTATTAGAATCTGCTTATTTTTTGCCTGCTTCTATAAGAAAAACATCAAGAATACTTAATATTAATACTGATGCAAAATACCGGTTTGAAAGAGGAATAGATCCAAACTCTATAAAAGAAGGCTTAGAACTTGCGGTAGACTTAATAGTAAAAATATGTGGTGGTTCAGCAAGTAAATTCTCTATTGTAGGTTCTGCTGTCCAGAAAAATAAAGTAATAACTCTAGATGTAGAAAAATTCAAAAAAGTTATCGGTATTGAAATATCCATTGCAGAAGCAAGTAAAATTTTGACATCACTAGGTTGTAAAACAAAAAACAGTAAAAAAATATTAAAAGTCGAGATACCCACGTGGAGACCAGATATTACTCAAGATATAGATCTAATTGAAGAGTTAATTAGAATTAAGGGTTTTGATAAGATTAAATTTATAGAGCCTGAAAAAAAAAGATCCAAAGATACATTAAGTTATAGCCAAAAATTATTTCACTTATCACAAAGAGCCTTGGCATCTAAGGGCTATCTAGAAGCAATAACCTGGTCATTTACAGACTCTAAAATTGACAAACAGTTTACAAAAAATGAAAAAGAAATAAAAATTTTTAACCCTATATCCTCGGACCTAGATGTTTTACGAAGATCAATTTTTTCAAATCTTATTATTTATTTAAAAAAAAACCAGGACCGTGGAAATGAAGACATTTCTTTTTTTGAAGTAGGGCCAGTTTTTTTCGGTAAAAATCCTGGAGAACAACAAATTGTAGTTGGAGGAATGAGGTCTGGATTAGTGAATAGAAAAAGTTGGTTAGAAAAATCTCGAAACTTAGATGTATTTGACATTAAAAGCGACGTGATTAGGACTCTAGTCGATTTAGGATTAGAGGAAAGTGATCTTTCTATAAGCAATAACACCAAGAATTGTTATCACCCAGGAAGATCAGGTTCTGTAAACTTAAAATCAGAAAAAGGTCCACATCTTGCATATTTTGGTGAAATACACCCAGCTATAATTACAAATTTAGATTTTAAAGAAAAAAATATTTTTGGATTAGAAATTTTTTTAAAAAATATCCCAAAACCAAATAAAAAAGTTCGAGTAAGTAAAAAAAATTATATAACTTCTGATTTTCAAAAATCAGAGAGAGATTTTGCCTTTGTCATTGATAAAAATTTTAAAGCAGGAGAGCTTGAGAATATAATAAAAAAAATAGACGATAATATTATAAAAAAAGTAACCACCTTTGATGTATTTGAAGGGCAAAATATACCTGAAGGAAAAAAGTCAGTAGCAATAAATGTAGTAATTCAGTCTCAAGACAAAACATTAACGGAAAATGATTTGAGCCAGATAAATGAAAAAATAATAAATACTGTTAAAGAAAAAACAGGCGCGATAATTAGATCCTGATGTCTGAAATAGAAAAAATACGTAATTTTGCTATAATTCCGCATATAGATCACGGTAAGTCTACGATCGCTGATCGTATTATTCACAAGTGTGGAGGTTTAACTGATAGAGAAATGTCAGCTCAAGTTCTTGATTCCATGGATATTGAAAAAGAAAGAGGAATTACAATTAAGGCTCAAACTGTAAGACTTAATTATAAAGCTAAAGATGGAAAAGACTATATTTTGAATATTATTGACACACCAGGGCATGTAGACTTTAGTTACGAGGTTAGTAGATCTTTATCTGCTTGCGAAGGATCTTTATTGATAGTTGACAGCACTCAAGGTGTTGAAGCACAAACTTTAGCAAATGTTTACCAAGCTTTAGAAATTAACCATGAAGTTGTTCCCGTATTAAATAAAATAGACCTGCCAGCTTCTGATGTCGATAAAACAAAAAAAGAAATAGAGGATGTAGTAGGAATCGATACGTCAGGTGCAATTAATTGTTCTGGTAAAACAGGAGAAGGAATTGATGATATTTTAGAGTCTATTATTAAAATTCTACCCTCACCGAAAGGTGTTGAAAAAAATAAACTTAAATCATTATTAGTTGACAGTTGGTATGACAGCTATTTAGGAGTGGTTATTTTAGTCCGAGTAATTGACGGACAAATTAAAAAAGGCATGAAAATAAAACTAATGTCTAACGATCAAGAATACATAATCGA
>Ga0115004_10003482_pt1 | contig 12816 bp, 10 predicted proteins | sample ArcticOcean_MG_C_10_FD_88737 | JGI IMG/M metagenome (GOLD analysis project Ga0115004, IMG submission 88737) | Marine microbial communities from western Arctic Ocean - ArcticOcean_MG_CB11_90 | ecosystem: Environmental > Aquatic > Marine > Oceanic | place: Arctic Ocean: Canada Basin | collected...
TTCATATAAATAACATTCGAATTATTTATACTTGTTGAAGTGTGTACGACAATTTCTTAATTAACCTAGCCGTCCACACTTCTCTTCTTAAAAATTTACAATTTAAAAAAGCTAAGATTTTAATCTTTAAAATCTACACACCTCTAGCTACGTTAAAATATAATTTCGCAGAGGTGAGCGGTGTTTTTATTACAATTCCATTATAAGTCAAGGCGTATATTGTCAAAAAAACCAAGCAAAATATGGCCTTTTTAACCTTCTCGCGTTGCAAAGCTTCGCTAATTTTTGTAAAAAACAACTATGACGATTGCTCAAATTATTAATATTTTTCTTAAAAAAAAGCTGAATTTTTTAACCTCTTTAAAGGTAAATAACTTCAAAATTATTAATTTTAATCCTTTAATTTTTTTAAGTTTTATTGTTTTTTTCTCTATACTTTTTTTTACCTTTACAAATTTAATAAAAAAAAAAAATGAAAACAATAAAAATAATCTATCAGAAGTTATAGAAACTAGTGAATTTTCTAATTTGACAAATTATTTCATCTCTAAAATTAATAGCCCTTATCAAGAGATTAATTACACAATTAAAAGTAATGACACTATAGAGAAAATATTAAAAAACTATAACATTAAGAATGCAGATATAAAAAATATTTCAACGAAATTAAAAGAAAAAAAATTTTCAAACATCTATTCAGGGAGGAAACTTTCTTTAATTTACAAGAAGTTAGAAAATAATACTAATACAGTTGTAAATCTTGTATATCCAGTAAGTAATATAAGCAGTGTAGAGATCAGAAAAGCTCAAGATAGTTTCACAGTCAAAGAAAATATTTTGCAACTTTATAAAAAAGAAACTGTTGTTAAAAATATTATAAAAAATAACTTATATAGCTCTGCAGTAGAGGTGGGTGTAGAGCCAAATATAATTATAGAATTTGCTAGAATTTATGGTTTTGAAGTAGATTTCCAAAGAGATATAAGAAAAGGAGATTGGTTTGAAATTCTTTATGAAAAATTTAAAGATGATAATAACAAGGTAAGAGATACTGGTAAAATAATTTATGCTTCAATGTACGTAAATGGAGAAGAAATAAATCTTTATAATTTCAAAGATAAAAATAATGAAGAGTATTATGACATAAAAGGAAAGAGTATTACAAAATCTTTAATGAAGACTCCAATTAATGGTGCACGTTTATCCTCTTCTTATGGAATGAGAAAACATCCTATTTTGGGTTACAATAAAATGCATAAAGGAACTGACTTTGCTGCTCGAAGTGGCACACCGATAATGGCTTCAGGGTCAGGAACGGTTACACGCGCAAGATGGTGTGGTGGTGGTGGAAATTGTGTAAAGATAAAACACAATTCAACTTATCAAACAATTTATGCTCACATGAAAAGTTTTGCCAAAGGAATTAAAGAAGGTAGAAAAGTTAGACAAGGTCAAATCATTGGATACGTTGGTTCAACTGGAATGTCTACTGGTCCACATTTACATTATGAAGTAGTTGTTAACGGTAAGAAAGTAAATTCTCAAAAATTAAAATTACCTTCTGGAAAAATATTAAAAGGTGATGCTAGAGAAAAATTTGAATTAGAAAGAATAAAAATTGATTTACGATTATCTGCTCTTAGATAAATTCATTTTAATTTGCTGGTTTTGGTAACTCTTCTTTATCTGAATTATTTTCAGAAGTTATAGAATTTTCCTCAGTTTTTGTTTTTTCTAAAGAATTTTCTTTTCTCTCATTCAATTCATTATATCTTCTTAGATAGTGATCTGCGTGTTGTAGGTAATTTTGAGCTAATACCGGATCTCCATTACTTTGAGCATCTTTTGCAAGTTGTTGAAATTTCAACATTGTCTTTTCAACATTATGGATGTTGCTCATTGATCCATTTCTATTAAAATTCATATTACCATTGCTATTTAAGGCATTAGAGCTACCAGAGTTCATTGATCCGGGTCTTCTTCTAAAATTATTTTTTTGTATTCTAGGTCTAAAACTTCTTCTTCTGTTGTTGTTGTTATTGTTATTGTTGTTCATATTACTTTCCGATGTAGATTGAGATAATACATCTAATGTTATCTTTATAGTCTCTTATAATGTGCTCAGTTCTAAAATTATTCTTTATTAATATTTTTGAAACTTTTTTATATTGCGCATTTCCTATTTCTAAGGCGAGCATACCTTTAACTTTTAAAATATATTTTGTTTTGTAGATAATTTTTTTAATAAGGTCAAGTCCATCATTTCCACCGTCTAATGCTATTCTAGGTTCATATTTCCTTATATCTTCTTTCAAATTTTTAATTTCATTACTCTTTATATAAGGAGGGTTAGATACAATAAGGTCAAATTTTTGATAAAATTTACTTTCCAATGACTTATTAAAAAATTTAATCTTATTCTTCATTCTATGCTTATCAGAATTTTTTTTTGCAACTTTTAATGCTTTTTTAGAAATATCAATTCCCACTCCTGTTGAGTTCTTTAATTCACTTAATAAGCTGATTAAAATACAACCGCTGCCTGTTCCCATGTCTAAAATTGATATTTTTTTTTCTTTAAAAATTTCAATTAATTTTTCTACCATTAATTCTGTTTCTGGTCTTGGTATTAGAGTGTCTGGACTAACAAAAAAAAATTTGCTCCAAAATTCTTTATTTTCCAAAATATATGCTATGGGTTCATGTTGAGATCTTCTTAAAATTAACTCTTTATACCTAGAGAGGTTTTTTTGACAAATTTCTTGATCTAAATTAATTAAAATTTCTTCTCTATTTTTTTTTAAAATTTTCGAAAGTAGAAGCTCAGAGTCTAATATAGATGTATTTATTTTTTTTTGTTTAAGTTCTTTTGCCCCAAAGTTAATTAGTTCTAATGCATTCATGAGTTTAAATTTTCTAGTTTTAAAGTTTGTTCTTTTAAACGTAGTTCTTGGTTCATCTCTTCATGAATTTCTCCGTTCAAAAATTCTTCTAGCTTATGTAAGGTTAAATTAATCCTATGATCTGTTACTCTTCCTTGAGGAAAATTATAAGTTCTGATTCTTTCCGATCTATCTCCAGTTCCAATTTGACTTCTCCTGTTGCTTGATCTTTCTTGATCCTTTTTTCTTTTTTCAGCCTCATAAACTCTTGATCTTAGAATTTTTAAAGCTTTTGCTTTATTTTTATGCTGAGATTTTTCATCTTGTTGGCTTACAACTACACCGCTTGGAATGTGCGTTATTCTTACTGCGCTATCAGTAGTGTTAACTGATTGACCTCCGGGACCTCCTGCTCTAAATACATCAATTCTTAAATCGGAATCTTTAATTTGAATATCAACATCCTCTGCTTCCGGTAATACCGCTACTGTAGCCGCTGAAGTATGAACTCTTCCCTGTGTTTCCGTCTCAGGAATTCTTTGAACTCGATGAACACCTGATTCATATTTTAAATATGAGTATATATCATTACCGTTAACAGAAAAAATTACTTCCTTGAATCCTCCTGCCTCACTTTTAGAAATATTAATAATCTCAAGTTGCCATTTCTTTTTAGAACAAACCTTTTCATACATTTTGAATAAATCAGCACAAAAAAGAGAGGCTTCTAATCCTCCTGTTCCCGCTCTTATCTCTACTATTGCATTTTTGTCATCATCTTCATCTTTCGGTAATAAAAATAATTTTAATTCATTTTCATATTTTTCTTTTTTTTCTTTTAGATCATTTAAATCTTTTTGTGCTAGATCAATCATTTCCTGATCATTTGTTTTGTCTTTTACCAAATTATCAAGATCTTTTTTTTCATTCTCAAAATTTATATACTCTCTGGCTGTTAAGATTATATTTCCAAGACGTGAGTATTCTTTAGATTTTTTTGCAAATAATTTTGGATCTGTGTTTCCTGAAGACAGCTCTTTTTCAAGAGAATCATGCTGAGTAACAATGTCTTTGACTTTTTCTACCGGAACCATGTTATTTTTCTTTTATTTTATTTTCAACTAATTCAACAACTCGATCGATAATTTTTGAACTAGGAACTTTTGTATGAGGCACTCCAGAAAGATATAAAAGATTACTGTCCTGTCCACCTCCAGTTAAACCAATTTCGGTTTGCGCTGCCTCACCTGGTCCATTTACTACACAGCCAATTATTGAAAGATTTATAGGTTTTTTTATGTGTGCTAATCGTTTTTCTAATTCTTTTACCGTTTCTATAACGGGGAATGCTTGTCTAGCGCAGGACGGGCAAGAAATAATGTTAACTCCTCTTGATCGAATTCCCAGAGATTTAAGAATTTCATAACCTGCTTTTATTTCGTCAATAGGATCTGATGATAACGAAACTCTAATTGTGTCTCCGATTCCGTCCATTAAAAGTTGACCAATACCAATCGAAGATTTAATGCTTCCAGTCAGCAATCCTCCAGCCTCTGTGACCCCAAGATGTAATGGGTAATCACAAATTTCTGATAGTTTTTTGTAAGCTTTGACAGTTAAAAATATATCTGAAGATTTTACACTTATTTTAAAATTAAAAAAATCGTTATCCTCTAATAGTTTAATATTATATTGAGCACTCTCAACTAGTGCTTCGGGGCAAGGTTCTTTATATTTTTCTAACAAATTTTTATCTAATGAACCTGCGTTAACTCCTATACGAATTGAACAGCCGTTATTTTTAGCTGCTTTAACAACTTCAAGGACCCTTTCATTTGAGCCTATATTTCCAGGATTAATCCTGAGGCAGCTTGCACCCATTTCAGCAGCTTCTATTGCTCTTTTATAATGAAAATGAATATCAGCAACTATAGGAACTTTAACTTCTTTAATTATATCTTTTAATGCACTAGTTGAGTCCTCATCAGGACATGAGACCCTAACAATATCTGCTCCTGCATCTTCTAAAGCATGAATTTGTTTTATAGTTCCTTTAATATCTGTGGTTAAGGTATTTGTCATTGATTGAACACTAATTTGAGCATCACCTCCAACAGAGACATTTCCAACTTTTATTTCTCTGGTACTTTTTCTGTTAATTTTTCTATAAGGCCTAATTTCCATTTTAGTCTAAATCAAAAGTTGTGTGTAATTTTTTAATAGCCTTCAACGTATTATCTTCATCAATTATTACTGAAAGTTTAATTTCTGATGTAGAAATAGCTAAAATATTTATTTTTTCATCTGATAGCGCTCTAAACATTCTATAAGTTATACCTGGTGTTGAAACCATGCCTGCTCCGACAATAGATACTTTTGAAACTTTATCGTTATGAATAATATCTTTGTAATCAATATATTCATTATCTTTTAAAATATCTAAAGTTTTAGAAACATCATCTCTTTTGATTGTAAAAGTAATATCAGTAGTTTTTTGATCAGAAGATATGTTTTGAATAACCATATCAACATTTATTTGCGCCTTGCTCAAAGGTTCAAATATATTTGCAGCAACCCCTGGTTTATCCTTTACACCTATTATTGTAATTTTAGCATCATCTTTTGAATAAGCTACACCGGTAATACTTTTGGTATAATCTATATTTTCTTGATCAAAGATTTTTGTCCCTTGCCTATTCGTAAATGTAGATCTCACTTCGAGAGGAATATCATACATCATAGCAGTTTGAACAGCGGCTGGCTGCATTACTTTTGCGCCTAAAGAAGAAAGCTCAAGCATTTCATCATAAGAAATTTTATCAATTTTTTTTGCTACTGGTATTTTATTAGGATCTGTAGAGTATACTCCATCTACATCAGTGTAAATTTCACATACGTCAGCATTGAATATTTTTGCAACTGCTACAGCTGTTGCATCAGAACCTCCTCTACCTATTGTCGTTATATCTCCATTTTCTGAAATACCTTGAAAACCTGGAATTACTACAACACCTTTTTTATTTAAAAAGTCATTAATTTTTTTAACATCCATATTTATAATTCTTGCATTTGAATATCCGCCTTCAGTTAATATTGGTATTTGCCAATTTAACCATGACTTTGACTTAACGTTTAATTTTATTAAAGCTCCTGATAGTAATGCACAAGTTACTTGTTCTCCAGATGATAAAAGAACATCAAATTCTCGTTTATTAAATTTATCTGAAATATCTTTTGAAAGATTAATCAGCTCATTGGTTTTTCCAGACATAGCTGAAACTACTGCAATGATTTGGTTTCCTGCCGAATGTTCTTTTTGGATAATGCTTGCCACATGCTGGATTCTTTCGATTGTTCCAACAGATGTTCCGCCAAACTTTAGTACTTTTTTAATCATTTAAAGAATGTAATATAATAATATAAGTTTTTAATGTATTTAATGTATTTAAATTAAAAAATTACAGAATGACTAGTACTATAAATAAAGAAGAAATTCAAAAGTTTTCAAAATTAGCTGATGAATGGTGGGATGTTAATGGAAAATTTAAACCTTTACATATGTTTAACCCTATTAGGATTGAATATATCACAGATAATATTAAAAAATATTTCAAAATTGGCGATAATAAAACAAACTTTTTAGATGGCCTAAACATTTTAGATATCGGTTGTGGGGGAGGTTTAATTAGCGAACCCATGGCTCGTTTGGGGGGAGATATTACTGGAATTGATGCATCGGGAAAAAATATTAAGGTAGCAAAAATACATTCGAAGAAAAATAAACTTAAAATAAATTATTTAAATAGATCTCCTGAACAGTTAGAAGATATAGAAAAATTTGATGTGATTTTAAATTTAGAAATTGTTGAACATGTAGATAATGTTAATCTTTATATTAAATCCTGTCACAAATTACTAAAAAAAGATGGTCTTATGTTTACAGCAACTTTAAATAGATCTTTAATATCTTACTTCAAGGCAATTATTGGTGCTGAATATATCCTAAGATGGCTTCCTATCGGCACTCATGATTGGAATAAATTTTTAAAACCAGAAGAACTTGAAAAGCTCCTCCAGTATGAAAAATTTTCTACTGTGGATGTTAAAGGTTTAGAATTCAATCCAATTTCAAATAAATGGAAACAATCTGATAATTTATCTGTAAATTATATTATAACTAGTTCAAAAAACTAGTTATCTTTATTCGCCCATGGAATCGATAGTAGATTGATACCTTCTTCCACTAATTCTTTTCTTTCTTCTGAGGTTGTCGTTCCATAGATCATTTTTTTGTTTTTCTTATCATAGTAAACTTCCCTGACTTTTCTGCTAAAGTTTTCGCCTACATATTCAAAATTATTTTCAACAAACTTTCTTAACCGAAGTAATTTATTTTTCTCATTTTTTAGACTTTTATTAAGAACTTTAATCTCATTATTGTTTTCCTTCATCCCGGATACCATTGGGGCCATAATTGATTTATTGATTTTTTTGGAAGAACAAAAAATGCATTCTAATAATTTTTTTCTTTTTAAATTATCAAATTCACTTGAATTAGAAAACCAACTTTCAAATTCGTGATCATTATGACACTTAAGATTATATTTTATCACTTCTTAGTTCCTGTAATCAGCATTAATATCAATATAGTCATGCGTAAAATCACATGTATAGCATTTAAATGCATCGTTACCGAGTTTTAAATTAATCTCTATCTCTATCGAGTCCCACTCCATATATTCTCTCATCTTTTGTTCATTGTAGCTATCAGACACTTTACCATTTTCAGCTACCAAAAAATTTCCTATTTTTATTTTTAATTTTTTTTGGTCTACAATTTCACCTGATTTTCCAATACCCATTACTATTCTTCCCCAATTAGGATCTTCACCGGCAACTGCTGTTTTGACCAATGGAGAGTTTGCAATTGAAAAAGCAATATTTTTTGCACTTCCTAATGATTTTGCATTAATTACATTGATAGTTATAAATTTTTTCGCTCCTTCTCCATCTACAACAATTTGTTTAGCCAAGTTTAAACATAATTTTTTTAAAGCAATCTCAAACTTTTGAACAGATTTGTCATTTAAAGAAATATTTTGACCAATTTTTACTGCTTTAGTTGAAAAAATTGAAACCATGTCATTTGTTGACTGATCACTATCAACCGTAATGGCATTAAAAGAGTTGGCGACTGATCTTTTTAAAAGTGTCTTAAGTAAATTTGAATTAATATCTGCGTTAGTAAATATAAATGATAACATTGTAGCTAGGTTAGGCGCAATCATTCCGGATCCTTTTGCCACACCACAAATTTTAATTAGCTCATCACCAATTAGTACCTCTTCATATGCTACTTTTGGTTTTGTATCTGTAGTCATAATAGATGAGGCTATTTTTAGCCAATACATTTTATTGTGCTCTGTTCTCAATTTATCAACTAAATCTTGCAGGTTATTTTTTATTTTTTCAACAGGGTACTCCTCACCTATAACTCCGGTTGAAGCAAAAATTAAATCTTTAATTTTTACAGTCTCATTTGTTCCTCTTTGAGATTTAGACTCTTTAATAGTTAATACTCTTGATAAATTTTTAGCTAATATATCAATGCTTTCTTTTCCTTGTTTTCCAGTAAATGTATTAGCATTTTTAGTGTTCACTAATAATCCTTTTATAATTTTTTTATGGGAGTTATTATTCCAAGGTATAAATTCAGAAGTAATACTGTTTGAAGTGGTCAAGGTTGCATAATTAGCTCCTTTACTAAAATAAAATAATGCCAAATCATCTCTTCCATCGCCATAAAGATCAGCTGATATTGATGACATTTCCAAACCTTCTATTTGCTTCAGACTCTGAAACTCTCCCATTTTAGATAATTTAGTTTTATCGTTAAGGAAATTTTTAATATTTATTGTCATTATTACTGTTTAATTTAAATTATAAATACATATATAGAAGTATAATGAATTTATTTACAAGGACTTTTAGTAAAATATTTAAAAGCTCTAATCAACAAGAATTAGATAGTATTCAAAATATAATTTTAGCCATAAATAATAAAGAAAATGAAATTCAATCACTTTCTGAAGGAGACATTAAAGAAAAAACATTTAATTTCAAAAAAAATGTCCAAAGTAGCTCTTTAAAAGTGAATGAAATTATACCAGAATGCTTTGCTTTAGTTAGGGAAGCGGCTAGGAGGACCTTGGGTGAAAGACACTATGATGTCCAGCTGGCTGGTGGATTAATATTACATAACGGAAAAATTGCTGAAATGAAAACAGGTGAAGGAAAAACCTTGGTATCTACACTTCCATCATACTTAAACTCATTAACGGGAAAAGGTGTGCACGTGGTTACCGTAAATGATTATTTGGCCAAAAGAGACTCTGCTTGGATGGGAAAAGTTTTTAACTATCTAGGAGTTTCGACTGGCTGCATTACAAATGATTTAGACGATATTGAAAGAAAAAAAAATTATAGATGCGATATTACTTATGCAACTAATAATGAACTAGGATTTGATTATCTTAGAGATAATATGAAATACGAATTAGATGAAATGGTTCAAAGAAGTCACAACTTCTGTATAGTTGATGAAGTAGACAGCATTTTAATAGATGAGTCTAGAACCCCGTTAATAATTTCAGGTAGATTAGATGATAAGACAACGCTTTATCTTACATCAAATGATTTTATTAAACATTTGCAAAGAAACGACTATGAATTAGATGAAAAAAATAAAAATGTGATTTTAACTGATGTGGGAATTGATAAAATTGAAAAATTAGCAATACAAAAGAAAATATTAAAAAATAATAACTTTTATGACCCAGCAAATTTAGACCTCGTTCATCATGTCAATCAAGCATTAAAAGCAAATCTTCTTTTTAAAAAAGACACTGATTATATTTTAAGAGATGATAAGGTGCAAATTATCGACGAGTTTACTGGAAGAGTTTTAGATGGAAGAAGGTTTTCAGATGGACTGCATCAGGCGATAGAGGCAAAAGAAAATGTCAAAGTTGAAGAAGAAAATCAAACTCTTGCTTCCATAACCTATCAAAATTATTTTAGATTATATCAAAAATTAGCTGGAATGACTGGAACAGCCATGACTGAGTCTGAAGAATTTCATGATATCTATAAACTAAATGTAGTCTCTGTTCCCACAAATAGAAAAATGTTACGGAAGGATTTTAATGATCAAATTTTTAGAACAGAAAAAGAAAAATACAACGCCATAACTAACAAGATAGTTGAGTGTAGTAAAAAAGGACAACCAGTTTTAGTGGGAACAACAAGTATTGAAAAGTCAGAAAGAATTTCTACTTTTTTAGAAAAAGAAAAAATAAAACATAATGTGTTAAATGCTAAACAGCATGAAAAAGAAGCAAAGATTATTGCTGAAGCAGGAAAAGTTGGTGCTGTTACAATTGCAACTAATATGGCGGGTCGAGGAACTGATATTAAACTTGGTGGAAATAAAGATTTTATAGAAGATGGGAAAAAAGGTGACATTAATGAAATTAGAGAGAACGAGTCAAAAGTAAAAGATTTTGGAGGCTTGTTTATAATAGGGACAGAACGACATGAAAGTAGAAGAATAGATAATCAACTAAGAGGTCGATCTGGCAGACAAGGAGATCCAGGCAGCACAATATTTTTTATTAGTTTACAAGACGAATTGATGAGAATATTTGGAGGAGATTCTATTGATGGAATGCTTAAAAAATTAGGGCTCAAAGAGAATGAGTCTATCGATCACCCATGGATTAACAAAGCTATGGAAAGAGCACAAAAAAAAGTGGAGAGTAGAAATTTTGATATCAGAAAAACTTTAATTAAATTTGACGATGTTATGAACGATCAAAGACAGGTCATATTTTCACAAAGGTTAAAAATTTTAAAAGAAAACAACATAAATGAAATTTTAAAAGATTTTTTTGATGAAATATTAAAAGATTTAAACAACACGAGGGTGAATTATAAAAAATCTCATGATGAAAAAAACTACCTCACAGAAGTAAAAGTTATTACCGGTAATGCGGTTAATGATTCTGAGCTTTTAGAATATGGAAGACTTCAAGAGATTGAATTTTGTGATAAAATAAAACAACTATACTCAAATAAAAAGAAGTCAAGAATTGAAATTTTGGGTGAAAGTCAAAATAACAGTTTAGAAAAAAAAATATTCCTCCAAATAATAGATTTTTGTTGGAGGTCTCACTTACAATATTTAGAACAATTAAGACAGGTCATAGGTCTTAGACAGTATGGTCAAAAAGATCCTCTATCAGAATTTAAAAAAGAAGCGTTTGTATTATTTGAAGGACTATTAGCAAAAATTAAAAATGACGTAATTAAATTTCTTTTAAATTTAAATATTGTTGTCTCCAATCAAGAGGAAGAAAAAATTGCTAATAATGCCAATACAAAAGAAGAAAAAAAAGTAGGCAGAAATGAAAAGTGCCCTTGTAAATCTGGCAAAAAATTCAAACATTGTCACGGTAATATTTAATTATTAAATCTTTTTAAATGCACTTAGTGCTTTTGCCCTTGCTTCTTCATGCTTTACCAGTGGAAACGGGTAATCTCTCCCAAGTTTAAAATCTTTTTCATCTTTTAGCTCCCATGGTTTATGTATAAATTTCTTAGATATATTTTTTAATTCTGGAATCCACTTTTTTACATACTCTCCTTCTTTATCAAATTTTTCTCCTTGAAGTATGGGGTTAAAAATTCTGAAATAAGGTGCTGCATCAGCGCCGCTTCCTGCCACCCATTGCCATCCAGCAACATTACTTGCTTCACTGTAATCTAATAAACAATTTCTAAAATGTTTTTCTCCCTCTTGCCAATTTATTAATAAATGTTTAACCAAAAATGACCCAACTATCATTCTCACTCTATTGTGCATCCATCCAGTCGAATAAAGTTCTCTCATTCCCGCATCTACAATTGGATACCCCGTTAAACCTTTTTTCCAAGCAGATAGAAATTTAATATTTTTTTCCCAAGGAAATTTATCAAATTTTTTTGAATAGTTATTTTTTAACATATGTGGAAAATTATTTATCAATGTATGATTAAATTCTCTCCATCCAATTTCTGCTAAATATTTTGATGTTCCAATCGTTTTGTTTTTAGCACTCATGCATTCATTCCAGATTGTTTCAACATGTATCTGTCCAAATTTAATAAAGGGAGATAATTTAGATGTTCCAATTATATTTGGAAAATTACGACCATCAGAATAATCTATAATTCTATTTTTAATAAAATTTTGCAATTCTTTTAAAGCATTTTCCTCACTAGGTGACCAAATCTTTTCAAAATTTTTAAACCAATTATTTTTTGGTAATATTTCTTTAGGTTCAATAAGGTTTTTTAAATAATTTTTTCTTTTTAAACATTTTTTTATCTTTTTTTCTTTTGAAGGAATTTTTTCAAAATAATATTTTTCTGCATTTCTCCAAAAAGGAGTGAATACTTTAAATGGGGTGCCGTCACTCTTTTTTACTTCATCTATTTCATTCAGAACATTTCCTTTGCAAATTTTAAAGGGAATATTTTTAGTTTTTAAATTTTTTAAAAGATAGTCATCAAATTTTAAATAATCTGGTTCATAAACTTTGTTCCAGTAAATTGAGATATTTTTAGCTTTAAATAATTTATCAAAAAAAACTTTATAAGAATCTGTTTTAATTACTTCAAGATTTATTTTTAAATCATCTAATTTTTTTTGAAAATTATAAAGAGATTTACTTAACCACCATTTTTGAGCTTCTTGATTTTTATAAGTAGATTTCTTATATAAATAAAAAACTACCACTTGATCATGGTTTCTTGTAGCTTCTATAAGACCTTTATTTTTAGTTATTCTAAAATCATCTCTAAGCCAAAAGAGTCCAATTTTTTTATCCATAAA
>Ga0115004_10003488_pt1 | contig 12809 bp, 12 predicted proteins | sample ArcticOcean_MG_C_10_FD_88737 | JGI IMG/M metagenome (GOLD analysis project Ga0115004, IMG submission 88737) | Marine microbial communities from western Arctic Ocean - ArcticOcean_MG_CB11_90 | ecosystem: Environmental > Aquatic > Marine > Oceanic | place: Arctic Ocean: Canada Basin | collected...
CAATCAAACATATTAAAAGTATGAAATTGATCTTGCATACCCAGGTATATTAATTTGTGATTATTTTGCCAAACCACACCTTTATACAATTTTGGTGGATATAATCTATTTCCTGTCTTTAATTTCAGATCTTCAGATAAAAAAGGAAAGTGATGAAGGTAACCTGTGCATAAAATTACAGCATCCGCTTCCTGTACATGACCATCTTTGAAAATTGCTTTATTACCTTCTAGTCTATCTAGGTGAAAAACTTCTTTCATTCCTTTTGGCCATTTAAACCCCATTGGATTATGCCTATAAGCTATTGTCACACTTTTCGCTCCATACTTATGACACTGAAGAGCTACATCTTCCGCAGAATAACTGCTTCCTAAAACAACAACATTTTTATCTCTAAATTCTTCTGCGTCTCGAAAATCATGAGAGTGCATTATTCTTCCAGGAAACGCTTTCATTCCTGGATATTCTGGGATAAATGGAACTGAGAAATGACCAGTTGATACAATCACATAATCAAAAACAGCTTTTGTAATTTTATCATTTTTTTTATCACGATAAGTAACCTCAAAACTGCTACCATCATAAGAAACATTGGTAACAGAGGTGTTAAATCTAATTTTAGATTTTAAGTTTCCTTTTTTAACTCTGCCTAAAATATAATCGTATAAAACTTCTCTAGGCGGAAAAGATGGAATTGGTTTGCCAAAGTGTTCATCAAATGAATAGTCAGCAAACTCTAGACATTCTTTAGGGCCGTTTGACCAAAGATATCTATACATGCTGTTAGGTACAGGGTCACCGTATTGGTCAGAACCGGTTCTCCAGCTGTAGATCCATAACCCACCCCAATCTTCCTGTTTATCAAAACAAACTATTTCAGGTATTTTTTCACCTTTTTTTTCAGCTTGTTCAAAAGATCTCAAAGCGGATAAACCACATGGCCCAGCACCAATAATTGCAACTTTTGACATAAAATCACCTCTCTCTAATAAATTTATAACTGTACTTTATCAACAAAATGCTAAAAATTAATATAAAAAAAACTGTATTATGAAAAAAATTATTATTATTGGAGCTGGAGCTATGGGGTCAGCTTTTGCCGTACCATGCATGGAAAATAAAAATGATGTGACGCTGGTTGGCACACATCTTGAAGATGAATTAATAAAAGATATCAAGTCAAACAACAACTTTCATCCTACTTTAAACACGGAATTACCAACAAAGCTAAAGGTAGAAAAATTTGAAAAATTAAGCTCAATACTTGAAGGTGGGGTTGATATAATTGTTGCAGGAATAAGCTCTATAGGAATTGAATGGTTTGTAGAGCAAATATCAAAATACTATAAAGAGAAACTTCCAATTGTTTTATTAACCAAAGGTTTAGCTATAGATGAAAACGAGTTAATAACACTTTCAGATAAAATTAAAAAACTTCTAAAAGAAAAAAGTTGTACTGAAGTAAATGTTTCAGCAATCAAAGGTCCTTGTTTAGCAGCTGGACTTGCAAATAAAATGAGAACTGGAACAGTTATCGCAAATCCAGATATTAAAGAAACTGAGTTATTGAAAAAAATTATATCAACTGATTATTATTCAACAGAAATATCAGATGATTTAATAGGTGTTGAATTATCAGGTGCAATTAAAAATATTTATTCAATGTTAATTGGAGCATCTGAAGGCTTAAGTAACTCTAAAGTGCCTAAAGAAATTCAATCTAAGTACTATTTGAATACATCAGCTTCATTAATTCATAGATCAATTTCTGAAATGGTTGAATTCGTCTCTCATTATGGGGGTAAGGCAGAGACAGTTTATGGTTTAGCAGGTCTTGGAGATTTATATGTGAGTGCAATAGGTGGAAGAAACAGTTTGATGGGAAAATATTTGGGTGAAGGATATCTTTATAAAGATGCTAAGGAAAAATTTATGAAAAATGTTACAGTTGAAGGTGCTCAGCTTGCATTAGAAATTGGTCCAAAAATTTTACAAGATCTTAATCCAAAGCACTTCCCACTAATGTTTAGTATGTTAAATACCATATGTGAAAATAAGAAATTAGAAATTAATTGGTAAATGACTAAGTTAAATATTTTAATTTGTGAAGGAAACACTCTTCAAGAGGGAAAATTTTTTCAAGAGGTTGGCATACCCACGCATACAGAAAGCTTAAAAGAAAGCCTTTCCTATTATAATAAAAACTTGAAAATAGATGTATTAAATCCTTGCCTGGAATTAAACTTAAATGAGGTTATTCCAAAGCTAAAAAAATATGATGGATTAATCTGGGGAGGTAGCAGCTTAAATATTTACAATGACACACCTGAAATAAGAAGACAAATCTCATTTATGAAAGAATGTTTTAAGAACGTAAAAAAAATATTAGCAATTTGCTGGGGAATGCAAGTTGCTGTAACAGCAGCTGGTGGTGAAGTTAAAAAGGGATCTAAAGGTTCTCATATTGGAATAGCAAATGATATTGAGTTAACTAATGAAGGTTTAAGTAATCCACTTTATAAAGATAAAAGTAATAAATTTAATACACCAGCATTTAATTTTGATGAAGTTGTTACTATCCCAATTGGTGCAACTCATTTAGCATCAAATAAAATCAATAAAATACAAGGTCTTAATTTTAAAAGTGGAGTTAGTGAAGTTTGGGGCCTGCAGTATCATCCTGAAATTACTTATACTAAAATGGTAGATATCATTAAATTTAGAAAAGATTCATTAATTGAAAAAAGAAATAGATTTAAAGATGAGGATGAAGTTAATAATCACATCAACTTTATTGAAGAAGAAATTAAGATCTCTGAAAAAAATTCTAGAATGCTTGAGCTAAGAAACTGGTTAAATATAATTAACTAATTGTTAAAATAAACCTTCAATTTCACCATCTTTATTTAGCTTAATAGAGTCAGCTGCTGGAACCCTTGGTAGTCCAGGCATTGTCATAACAGCACCACATATCACAACAATAAACTCTGCTCCTGAAGAAAGTTTAATCTCTCTAATTGGCAAAGAATGTCCTGTCGGTGCGCCCTTTAAGCTTGGGTCCGTTGAGAAGCTATATTGAGTTTTTGCAATACAAATTGGGAAATCCCCATATCCAGCTTCTTCAAAGCTTTTTAACTGATCTCTAATTTTAGTATCTGCAATAACTTCATCTGCTCTATAAATTTCTTTAGCAATTGTTTCTATTTTTTTAAATAGAGGGGTTTTACTTTCATATAGAAATTTGAATTTATCCTCACTTTTCTCACATAATTCAGCAACATGGCTTGCTAGTTCTTTTGTACCTTCACCACCATTTGCCCAATGAGTACAGAGACTTGCCTTAACACCAATAGTGTCACAAAATTCTATTAAAGCTTTTACTTCATTATCTGTGTCCTTAATAAAGTGATTAACAGCTACCGCAACTGGTAAACCAAATTTTTTAACATTTTCAACGTGCCTTTGAAGGTTAACTAAACCTTTTTTTAATGCTTCTACGTTTTCTGTTTTAAGATCATCTTTTGCTACACCACCATGCATTTTTAAAGCTCTAATTGTTGCAACAATTACAACACAACTAGGTTTTAAATCTGACTTTCTGCATTTAATATCAAGAAATTTTTCTGCGCCTAAATCAGCACCGAAGCCTGCTTCTGTTACAACATAATCAGCAAGTTTCAATCCAGTCTTTGTTGCAATTACAGAATTACAACCATGTGCAATATTAGCAAAGGGACCACCATGAATAATTGCAGGATTATTTTCTAAAGTTTGAGTAACATTAGGTCTAATTGCATCCTTTAATAATACGGTCATTGGACCTTGTGCTTTTAGATCTTTAGCATAAATAGGTTTTTTACCTCTAGTATAAGCAATTGTAATATTTCCAATTCTTTTTTCTAAATCTTCTAAATTATTTGATAAGCAAAAGATTGCCATGATTTCAGAAGCAACGGTTATATCAAAACCATCTTCTCTTGGAAAACCGTTCGCAACTCCACCTAAATTAATATTTATAGATCTTAATGAACGATCGTTCATGTCCATTACTCTCTTCCAAACAATTCTTCTAACATCGATTTCTAATTTATTACCCCAATAGATGTGATTATCAATTAATGCTGACAATAAATTATGAGCGGAAGTTATCGCGTGAAAATCTCCTGTAAAATGTAAATTAATTTGTTCCATTGGAACAACTTGAGCATAACCACCACCAGCTGCTCCACCTTTCATTCCAAAAGATGGCCCAAGGCTTGGTTCTCTTAAACACACAATAGATTTTTTTCCAATTTTGTTTAAACCATCACTTAAACCAACTGAAGTTGTAGTTTTACCTTCACCAGCTGGAGTAGGGGTGATCGCAGTTACCAATATAAGTTTTCCGTTTGGTTTATCTTTTAAAGTATCTAAATATTCTAAATTAATCTTTGCAATGTGTCTGCCCATTGGACTAAAAGCTGTACTTTCATCTGGCACATTTATCTTAGCTAAGATATCATTTATAGGTTGCATTTTAGCTTCTCTAGCTATTTGAATGTCTGACTTAACTTCGCTCATTTGAAACTCCCATAAATTTAATTTTCTTTTGGAGGATTAGTATCTTCTTTTGTGAATTTTTGAAACTTATAAAAATTATATATAAAAAAAATAAGAACTATTTATATTCGATTGTATAAAATTACTTTATGCAAAAATATTCTATATTTAATCTAATAAAAAATGCCTTCTCTGGTCATCAAAATTGGGACTTAGCTTGGAAAGACCCTACTCCTAAAAAGGAGTATGATGTTGTTATAATTGGAGGCGGCGGCCATGGTTTAGCTACCGCATATTACTTAGCGAAAGAGCATAATATTACAAATGTTGCTATTATTGAAAAAGGCTGGATAGGTGGTGGAAATATTGGAAGAAATACGACAATCATTAGGTCAAATTATATGCATGACGATAATGCTTTATTCAGCGAGTTTGGAATGGATTTATGGCGAAAGATGAGTCAAGATTTAAACTACAATGTAATGTTTTCCCCAAGAGGAATTATTAACCTTGCTCATTCTGATGCGCAAATGAATATTTATGCAAGAAGAGGAAACTCAATGCGATTAAATGGTATTGATGCAGTTTTACTAAATAGAGAAGAGGTGAAGGAAATTATTCCAATGGCTGATTTTTCAGACAATGTGAGATTTCCTATATTTGGTGCACTGATGCAACCAAGTGCAGGAACAGCAAGACATGATGCGGTTGCATGGGGTTATGCGCGGCAAGCAGATTCAATGGGAGTAGATATAATTCAAAATTGTGAAGTAACAGGTTTTGATGTTGTGGAAGGAAAAATTCAAGGAGTGAGAACTTCAAGAGGGGATATTAAAGTTAAAAAAATTGGATTATGTGTTGCAGGAAGTACAAATGTTTTAGCAGAAAAATTAAACATGACGATACCAGTTGAGACACATCTTTTACAAGCTTGTGTTTCAGAACCAGTTAAACCTGTTTTAGATAGAGTTGTAACTTTTGGTGCAGGTCATTTTTATATAAGTCAGTCTGACAAAGGTGAGATGGTAATGGGTGGAGATTTGGATGGCTATAATAGTTACGCTCAAAGAGGGAATCTTCCGACCCTTCAACATGTTTTAACAGAAGGAATTGCAATGATGCCCTTTCTTAGTAAATTAAAAATGCTTAGAACTTGGGGTGGGATAATGGATATGTCTATGGATGGTTCACCAATAATAGATAAAACACATATTGAAGGATTATATTTAAATTGTGGATGGTGCTATGGTGGATTTAAAGCGACACCTGCATCAGGATGGACATTTGCACATACAATTGCACAAGACAGAGTTCACAAATTAAATGCTGGATATAGCTTGAGTAGATTTAACACAGGTCACTTACTAGATGAAAAAGGACTTGGAACCAAAACATGGGTTTCTTAAGTGCTTCATATTAAATGCCCTCACTGCGGAATGAGATCACAAAATGAATTCTCATATGGTGGGGATGCAACTGTTAAGAGACCAGAACTGAATAAGGAAGTTTCAGATCAAGATTGGGACAATTTTGTCTATAATAGAAAAAGTTTAAGAGGAAAGCACAAAGAATTATGGCAGCACATATCAGGATGTAGACAGTGGATTAAAGTAGAAAGAGACACAGCAACGCATGAAATATTTAAAACAGCGAAAGCTAACGAAGATATTTAATATGACTCAAAACTATAGACTAGATAACATTGGATTAATAAATAGAGATAAAAAAATCTCATTTAAATTTAATGGAATAACCTATTATGGCTATGAGGGGGATACTATAGCGTCAGCATTACTTGCTAATGGAGTTCATTTAATAGGAAGAAGCTTTAAATATCATAGACCAAGAGGTTTTTTTGGTGCAGGTGTAGATGAACCGTACGCAATTGTTCAATTATATAGAAACAATGAAACTGAACCGAATGTAAAAACTACAGAACAAGAACTCTTTGAAGGTTTAGAGGCAACCAGCGTTAACTGTTGGCCAAGTGTTAATTTTGACATTGGTGCTATTAACAATTTTTTAAAAGTATTCCTTCCAGCGGGATTTTATTACAAAACTTTTATGTGGCCAAAAAGCTTTTGGTACAAAGTTTACGAACCATTTATAAGAAAAGCTGCAGGACTTGGAGTCGCTTCAATTAAGCATGACAAGGAAAGATACGAACACAAATATGAGTATTGTGATTTACTAATTGCAGGCTCGGGACCTTCTGGATTAGCAAGCGCATATGCTGCCGCTAAAAATGGAGCAAGGGTAATATTAGCAGAAGATAAACCTAGATTTGGTGGAACTTTATTAACCAGTGAAGTTAATATTGGAAATCAAACAGGCAAAGAGTGGGCAGAAAATATTATTTCTGAACTTAAAGAAATGCCTAATGTTATTGTTAAAAATAGATCTCAAGTATTTGGTTACTACGATCACAACATGTTAGTGATGTCAGAAAAATTAAGTGATCACCTACCTAAAACAAAAAAATATAATCCAAAGCAAAGACTTTGGTATATTAGAGCTAAAGAAGTTTTGATCTCTTCAGGATCAATCGAAAGACCTTTAGTATTTGGTAATAATGATACACCAGGTGTGATGCTATCTTCTGCAGCAAAAGAATATTTAAAGGTCTACGGAGTTTTAGTCGGAAAAAAACCTTTGATATTTACAAATAATGATAGTGGATATGAAACGGCTATTGAATTTAAAAGAAATGGTGTTGAGCCAATTATTTTAGATACAAGAAAAGAACCTAAGTCAGAAATCATAGATGAAGCAAAAAAATTAGATATTCAGATTAAATTTTCTCATGTAGTAGTTGCAGCTAAAGGGTACAAAAAAGTTAAATCTGCAGAGGTTGCAAAAATCTCAGATGATAAAAATGAATTAGGAACGTTAGAAAATATTGATTGTGATTGTATTTGTGTTTCAGGTTTTTGGACACCAACAATTCATTTGGCATCACAATCTGGAAACAAAACTAAATTTAATAAAGATATAGATGCATTTGTACCAGGACTATCAAAACAAAATGAAACCACTTTAGGAGCAGCAAATGGGACTTTTACCCTACAAGAAACATTAAAGAATTCATTTGATAGTGGATATGAGTTGTCAAAAAAAATAACCAATAATGATAATAAGATTTCATCTCCAACAGTTATGGAAAAAAAATCATCAGAACATGATAAATTTTGGTGTGTTCCATTACCCAAAGGAAAAACTTATAAAAGGTTTTTAGATTTTCAAAATGATGTTGCAGTTTCAGATGTTGAAATTGCACTTAAAGAAGGATATCGATCCATTGAACATGTTAAAAGATACACAACACTTGGAATGGCTACAGATCAAGGAAAAACAAGCAATCTTAATGGTTTGCAGCTGGTTTCAAATATAGAAAATAAAATCGTACCAGAAGTAGGGCATACTACTTTTAGACCTCCGTATACACCTGTTACCATTGGTGCAATCGTTGGAAGAGAAATTGGTAAGCATTCAAAACCAACAAGAAAGTCTCCAATGCATTCCTGGCATGAAAAAAACAATGCAGTATTTGTAGATGCAGGTGTTTGGGTAAGACCAAGATATTATAAAATTGGAGAAGAAACATTATTTGAAGGTTCAAAAAGAGAAGCAAGAAATGTTAGAACTAATGTAGGTGTTTGTGATGTAACTACATTGGGTAAAATTGATATTAAAGGCCCTGATGCAGCAGAATTATTAAACAGAGTTTATACCAATGCTTGGTTAAAGTTACCTATTGGCAAAGCAAGGTATGGAGTAATGTTAAGAGAAGATGGAATCGTAATGGATGATGGAACAACTACAAGAGTATCCGAAGATCATTATCATATGACAACAACTACTGCACAAGCAGCAAATGTTTTGTCACATCTTGAGTATTATTTACAACTTGTGTGGCCAGAACTAAATGTAAATGTTGTTTCTACCACTGAACAATGGGCAGGAGCAGCAATAGCGGGACCAAAATCAAGAAATTTATTACAAAAATTATTCCCAAATATTGATGTTTCAAGTGAGGGCTTACCTTTTATGGGGTACTTAGAAGCTGAATTATTTGGAATACATGCAAGAATTTTTAGAATTTCATTTTCAGGTGAGCTTGCCTATGAAGTTAATGTTGAGTCAGATAATGGAAACTTTATGTGGGAAAAAATAATGGAAATAGGTAAAGAGTTTGAAATTCAACCCTATGGAACTGAGGCATTATCAACATTAAGAATTGAAATGGGCCACATTGCAGGATCAGAATTGGATGGTAGAACTATTCCCTATGACAATTCTTTAGAAGGACTAGTTAGTAAAAAGAAAGATTTTATAGGGAAACGTTCGCTAGGTAGAAAAGCTTTTATAGCTGCGGATAGACAAAAAGTAGTTGGCGTAGTTCCTATAGATAAAAAAACTAGCATACCTGAAGGATCTCATTTAGTTAAAGATGCAAGAGCACAAATTCCAAATCCTAAATTAGGTTATATTTCTGCATCATGTTGGAGTGTTGAGTATGACAATCCATTTTCTTTAGCAATTATTAAAGATGGGAAAAATATGATTGGGCAAAAGTTATTTGCAATGTCACCATTAAAAAATAAAACGATACCCGTTGAAATAGTTTCATCACATTACGTAGATCCAAATGGTGAAAGGGTGAGATCATGAGTTCTATTTCAGCTTTAAGAGATGTACACATAAAGGGTTTATTTGGTGATCATGAAGGAAAAAATGAAAGTGAGTTGTTAAAAATAAGTGAATTAAACAATTTTTTAATTGTTCAAATAGTTAAATATAAAAAATCATCAATCCCAAACAAAGATATAAAAATTGACAATCTTAATTTAAATGACGAGACACTAACCGTAAGTAGCAACAGCAATACAAGAATTTTATGGAATGGTCCTAATAATTGGCTTTTGATTTCAACTAATAAAGAAGTTTTAAACGAAATTAATGAAAAATTAAAAGAAACAGATTTTGCTTTAACTAATCTATCTCACAGTAGAGCAATAATTCAGATAGAAGGAAAAAATACAAAAGAAATATTAAAAAAGGGATGTCCATATAACTTTAATGAATTAAAAAATAATAACTCTTTAAATTCAGCATATAATGGAATGTCAGTGACTATAGATATGCTGGATGATAAACCAGACAAAATTAGAATATTTACTCTTAGAAGCTTTGGTGAGTCTTTGTATCATTCTATTACAGATGCCTGTTTAGAATATGGCTATAAAAGTGTATAGATAGATTATTGCTTTCTAGTTGCAATATAGACTCCAAGGGTTGCTATTGCAAATCCAATTAGATCTAAATTGGTTAAAACTTCATTTAAAAATAACCAAGCCATTATTGCTGTAGTTGGAGGTATTAAAAAAAATATTGATACAGTCTTGCTTGCAGAATTATTTTTAATTAGAAACATTAATATTGTGAATGCTCCAAATGATACTAAAAATATTTGATGACTCATAGCTATTAAGAAAGTTGGTGTAAAATTAATATAAAGATCAGTAAAAATAAAAATAATGATTACATGAAAAAAACAACCACCTATAGCTTGATACATATTACTCACTGATAAAGGTAAATTATTACTTATTTTTTTTTGCCACAGTGTAGAAGTTGTAATAGCAAGTAGTGCTATAAAAGATGCTGTTACTCCAATAGTTGGAAGGCTTTCTCCAATATCAAAACCTAAAACTAATGCAGCCCCTATAAATCCAAGAATTACCCCAATCCATTGCTTAATAGAAACTTTTTCACCTAAAAATTTTCCTGCTAATGCATTTGTTAAAATTGGTTGCAAGGTAACAATCAAAGCTGCAATACCCGTGGGCATTCCAATTGAAACTGAATAAAAAACACCACCTAAATAGATACCATGAAAAAGTACTCCACTAAAAATTGACTGTATTAAATTCTTACTAGTAATTATAATTTTTTGTCTAGTGAGAACTGCAAATGTTAAAAAACCTAAAGCTACAAAAAAAAATCTAAACGCTAATGCTGAAAAAGGATCACTATTATCTATTATTGGTTTTGTGGTAACAAACGCCGATGACCACAAGATAATAAAAATGAATGGAAAAATTCTGATCATTTTGAGTTTATAGGTTAATTTACTTAATAATATCAGTCATTTTAAGATAATAATAGATTCATAAATACTTGAGTTATTTCATGAAACATTTTTATTTGTAATGTACAGTATCAAAAATGATTCGAAAACTAGCTATTTATTTATTTTTTTTGTCCACTCTAAATGGATGTGCACAAGGTCTAGCTTTTTTAGGGCCAGCATTTTCATACTCTAAGTCAGGTAGCATCATGCAGTCAGCGTTATCCTACGGAACCAATGTAGCATTTAAAAAAGTGAAAGCTAAATCAAGCACTGAAAATATGGAAAACGCTTTTGATGATAATAAAACCATCAATAATAGTGATTTCTTTAAATCAGCTAAAAATAAAATTGATAACTCAAGCAGTATTACAAATTTAGCTAATCAGTAATATTCAACAAAAGTTGCTCTGATTGTTTTGTTTCTTTGCACCAAAGTTCATAACTTTCGCACATACGCCACAGGTAATCAAAAGCACGTTGTGAAATCTCAAGTGGAAAAGAGCTTTTTGCATAATATAATTCAGGATATTTTATTAATTGTTTAATTGTTGCATCTTTTTGTATTTTTAAAAGTCTAATAGTTTCGTTGGGAATTTTTTCCCCAGATTCTTTATCAATAAAATTATTATGTTCTAAATCTTTAAACCAAGTGTCATGAAATTTACCAGTACTAATATCCTCATATATAGGTGTTCCAATAAACCTTTCAATAGCATCTATATTTGAAATATCTGAATTATTTTTTTTAATATTTGCTATATTTTTATAAATGACTTCAGCTAAATATATAACATATGGCTTTTCAGTTTTAGATAGCATTATTTATTTTTTATATTTAGCCATAGAAGAATTAGCTAATATTAAATTTGGGTCTAAATATAGCTTTGAAATTTTTACATTTTTTAATGATTTAAATGCAAAAATTGCTATAGGTAATTCTGTACAGCCTAGTATAATTTTTTTACAATTATTTTTGATTAAATAATTTATAGCTGGCTTAATAGAATTTTCAGCTAATTTTATATTTCCCATTTTAACATGTTTAATAGTTCTATTAACTGATTTGATTTGCAAATTATGTAGAGGAATGATTAACTTATAATCATTCTTAAATAATTTTTCATAAATTTTTGTTTTTAAAGTACCCTCTGTAGCAAGAAGTCCAATTTTTGAATTTTTTTTACAAATTCTTTTTGTATGTAAAAAAACTTCTTTAGGCATGTTAATAATAGGAATCTTGATCTTTCTTTTTAAATCTGCATACCAATAATGAGCAGTGTTACAGGGTATAACAATAAATTTACAACCACTTTTCTCTAATGATCTACAACCATCAAGTAAGCTTTTTAAAACTTTATTATATTTAGTAGTATTTTGAGCATTTCTTGGAAGATCTGAAAACTTTCTAGTCTGGACACCAATAGACTCTGGTCTACCTGGTATATTGGATTTATTATAAAGCATGAAAAGGGGATACTCTTGGTCAATTTTCCCTCTATTAAGCATTGCTAGTTTGTTACAGAAATCAAGGCCTGCTTGTGTGCCCATTCCACCTAAAATTCCAATCATAATTATTAGTACTTTTAAATATTGTTAAAAATTTGTTTTGTGTTTTTTGTTATAGAGGTTGATTAATACCTCTCATAAAGACTAAAACCAAGCAACCATTTATTGTGTATGATGAATGTTTAGATCCAGGCTCAAAAGATATAAAGTCGTCTTTTTTAAAAATTTTTCCATCAGGATCAATTAATTCCCCATCTAAAATCAAAAATTCTTCAAAGCCAGTATGTTCATGAGATAAACTTTTTGCACCTGGTTCCATTTTTAAAACATAGGTACCTTGTCCACCACTCTCTTTGTTATAGCTAATTTTATGCCAACTCATACCGGGCACAACTACTCCATAGTTATCAAATGGAATAAAATCTACATCGTATGGATTAGTTATTTTTCTTTTAATCATATTTGCTATAGTTAATCATTATTAATAAATAACGAATATGCAAGATATATTTGCTGAAGATACAGGTAGAGGAATCCCTTTAGTGTTAGTTCATGGATTTTTAGGTTCATCAGACATGTGGATACCACAGATTAAATTCTTTAAAGATAATTTTAGAGTTATTGCTCCAGC
>Ga0115004_10003490_pt1 | contig 12806 bp, 8 predicted proteins | sample ArcticOcean_MG_C_10_FD_88737 | JGI IMG/M metagenome (GOLD analysis project Ga0115004, IMG submission 88737) | Marine microbial communities from western Arctic Ocean - ArcticOcean_MG_CB11_90 | ecosystem: Environmental > Aquatic > Marine > Oceanic | place: Arctic Ocean: Canada Basin | collected...
ATTTACGGGGACCATAGTCCAATGCGCGGAATCTGCAATGACCATAGTCGCGATGATTTCGGCAACAAATAAACCAGATCCAATCAAAGTTAAAACCGCGCCAATCAATTCAAGCTTTTGCGTTTGTTTAATGAGCACGCTAGTAAAATTGTTCTTGTTGTTTTTGGACGCCTTTTTATTATATCTCCTTCTCGTTCGATAAGACGCCCATAAAGTTAAAGCGCTCGCGAATAAGAAGAACAAGCCGCCTATTAAATACGGCACAAGCTCTGCTCTTACGTACCATTTCGGATTCCTCGTCACTCTTTTGAAACAAGAACACGCTGAACCGATGAGAACGAACAAAGACGCTAACAAGAAACAAATCGCGACCCACCAGGAAAGCGAATCGAATTTCCAACACCAACGGAACCTCATAAAGCAATAATTTCTCGGATCCTGTGACGTCGTCGTTGCGTTCACTTGAAGCAACGCAATCTCGTTTTCGTTATCTTCTTCGTCATCAAAGTCGTTTTCGTTTGTTCCATGCCGTTGACCATATTCTTCTATTAACACCAAAGAAGAAGGTAGTATTTCATGTTCAGTAATCTCTTCTTCGTCGTCGTTATCGTCATCCTCACCAGTGTCGCGGTCTCGTTCTGAATCAGACGAATCAGAAGAATACTCCGAAGACAAATCATCATCATCATCATCCGCTCTCTCGACTTCTTCTCCGTTCGAGTTTAACTTCACTCGCTCCTTCGTCCAAGGATCGAAACCATAAAACTTCCTCGTCTTCTTCTTCTTCGTCTTCTTCTTCTGCTCATCAGTCTTCTCATCAGTCCTCTCATCCCCTCGAGTCATAGCACTAGCTCTTCCTAAACTACTCATCGCTGTTATTCCAAACGTGCCTTCGTCGTCCGTGTCGTTCTCGTTTAGAAATACAAAGAAACCAAACAAAGAGAACAACAAACTCACCCAAAACACCTGCGGCTTACGCGCGTAAGCTCTCTCTCTCTGTGTGTGTGTGTATATAACACCTATATGTTTGATAGTACTACGTTGAGCGCATGCTCCTCAATACTTTCATCCTTCTTCAGAGCCATCATCTGCAATAGGGGATGAGGGGAAAAAAGTGACACACAGAAAAGTTTTTAGACATGTGTTTAGGGTTTTATGATGAAATTGTTTTTATAGTACAGTATCACATATTAGTATATATTATTTTATGTGTGCATGCGCGCAAAGACTACGATGCCATCGATATCGGAAGACCAACCACTTCTCGTTCGTTATCTGATGCGACGATGATCGAGGCTGGTTTTAAAAAGGGAGTACGGAAAAGTTTTTAGACATGTGTTTAGGGTTTCACTATGGGGCGCCTGATTTTAAAGAGGACAGACAAACCGTTTTTCCATTCGCGCATATTTTCCCGCGCTGCGCAGTGTAGACGACGACGATGATGCCATCGATATCGGAAGACCAGCCACTTCTCGTCATCGATCGTACCACTCGCGATACTGGTACCGTAAATAATCAGAAGAAGATTTACAAGAAGATCTTTAGCTACTCGTTCTTTTTCATTAGTTTCTTTGCGATAACAATCGGTCTATGCGCGGCCTCTGATGGATTAAAGAGGCAAAGAATGCTCGGTAGTAACGAAAGCGCGGATTATGATCAGGAAATACAAACGAACGAACGCGAAGAACGAACGCGATTTGAGGGAGAAGTCGAGCTTAACGCGAACTCGAACAACGCGGCTTCTTCGCGCGCAACTGATTCTGATTTAGATGACCTGGACCAGTCCTCGTTGAAAATGGAACGAACGATGGTTGAACCGGAGTTGAAGTTCCATACGGAGGAAGAGATCGTTTCAGTGGTCTCGAGGGCGATCGAGGGCGTCACCGAGAATCAAGAGAAAGAGGAACAAATGAAACGAGCGAAAAAGGATAAAGAGAAGGATGAGATGATCATGAATCAGATTAGTTTTTTAGAACGACGAGAACGACGGCGCGGCGACGATTACGCAGAGTCCGAGACGACGGGTAAGGCCGAGAAAGATTTGATGACGAATAACGATAATAACAATAACAACGCGTTTTTTCTAACTACTAGTACTGGCGGTGATGAAACAGCTCTCGGGGAAAAAATGATGAGCTCCATTGGTAGTTTGTTGCCAGGAGTAGTCGGTGGAAGTAGTAGTGGTAGTAGTAGTGGCGGTAGCGGTAGTAGTAGTTCATCTAGTTCAGAGAGCGCTAGCGCAGCAGGAGGTACTACTTCTTCTGCTACTCCTACTACATCATCAACAATAACAACTTTAGAACAAAAAGAACAAGCAAAAGAGCAAACTTTAGAACAACAAGAAGAGGAAGAAGAAGAAGCCGAGGAACTTTCGCAAGCAGAAGAAGCCTCTAGAGGGTGGGATTTAACGACCTATTTGAACGTGCAAGAAAATTCAGAAAAAGCCGTAGGATCGTTTGTCGCCCTAATTGTAAGCGTCGGTGGAGAAGAGAGCGAGTTGGAGAAGTACGTCAAAGTTGTTGAACCTATTGATCCAAGCCAATGGCCTTTGAATATCGATAGAGCGATGTACGCGTTGAAGAGAATATTCACATTAAAGGCTAGAGCGGAAAAGGCAGCCGCGAAATCGGCAAAGTTAGGTAAAGTACCTCGAGTATTGTTACAAGTCGAGGGCGATAAAGAAAGCAAAAAGGACGGTTCATTAGGTTATTTTGAAATGGAAAGTTTTGTTGAAGATGCATTGAAAGGAAAAGTAGAGGAGAAAACGAACGAAGACGACGACGATGATCAGATTACTCAAGAATACGACGACGAAGAGCAGCAAGGAGATTCTTTTTCGGAATCTTCTTCAGAATCCTCAACACAATCGGCATCGTTGGGTTCTCAACAATCAAACACTTACGATGAAAAAAGAGTCGGTGCACTTGGATATTTTGATTTCAAAAATTTCGCCAGCGATGTTGTCGGTAATATTCCTCAAAAAAGAACGAAAAATTCCGAAGAAGAAGAAGAAGAAGGAACTTCCTATTTAGGAACGCGAACGATGTCTGAAGCAAAGCTTGGAAACTTGCCCTCACCAACAGTTATGACTTCTTCATTGATAATGCGAGAGAGGAGAGATATTCCTCCGCTTGGATATTTTGACGCGAAGAATTTCGTCAACGATGCTTTGTTTAACAAGGCGTCAACGAAGAGGACGAGAGACTCTGATCTAGAGGAGGTATCGAACCATTTAGATAATGCTGCTACATCTACGGCCGCGCTTGGTTTGCCTAATACTAATAATGAGAGGAAAGAAGAAAAAAATACTGCATTGGCAAAGATAGGACTAGAGGAGAGCGAGGTCGTGAAGGACAGGATATCGGGCTTGGAGCCTCTCGGTCTCAACTCTAACGATGTCAAGGTCTTATATCAAGCATACGTCAAAGAAAAAGAGGAGAAGAATAGTTTATTGGCGGAAAGAGAGGGAAAACTCAATAATTTGGAAGGCGCGACGGAGTCCGAGCTCGGCACTGATATCAGTAATTATGGGCACTCATGGGCAGATGGTATTACTTGGAACTTGAATCATCTCAAAGGTTTAGGATTATTCGAGGCAATGGTTGATCGTGATCAGGAAACTGGGAAATTAAACTCGAAATGGTGGCAAACCGAAAAAATCCCGCAACTCGGGAAACTTTTCTCGCACGTCTATCGTTGGCAGTTAGCCGCAGACGCTAAAGTCGAAAAGGCTTTGATTCTTGACATTGAAGGTTTATTAGACACTTCGCAGCTCGCGATTCCGATAGGTGCCATTCGTGTCGTTTCAGCACACGCGGCGAACGATTTCGACGTCATGTTCCTCGGGAATCTCGGCACGAAAGATCCAATCTTTGAAACGTTCCCGGACTCAAGCGGAAACATCATCGAAATCCGAAAATGGCAAGGCACGCAAGATCACGCAAACGCAAACGCGTACATAGTCTCCAAGAACTTTGTGGACAAAATTTTCGAATTCATCTTATCCTCGGAAGAAAACGCTCCTCAAGAGTCTTTAGAAACCTGGATCGCGCAAACAGTATGTGGCGCGAAAATCATCGACGACGCGAGGCTTGGTTTCGACCCAGATGGTTTAGTACAGAAACCAATCGTTGGTATGCACATGTTCAATTGTTACTCGGCCACTGGCGTGCAAGTAGTTACATCATCGAGCAACGATAGTACTACTACTACTACTACTTCTTCTTCTTCTTCTGCGACTTCGCAAATAGTAGCGAATACCGAAACGCAAGCGAAACAATCGATCGCCGCAGACGTCACGTTCGCCGCAGATTAAACAATCGAACAATCAAACAAACGAGAGATTTATATTTATACACATTTTTACGATCAGTAGCGAGTCATTTTTATTATAATATTATATTTTTAAGCGCAATACGGAAAAAAGTAAATTTTACACACTAAATTCTGCTCCTCATTGGAACACTACCTACTTAAAAGGCCTCACAAATCCACGCTAAAGCGCGTGAACCTCAAAGTAAATTAGATCGAGAAATCGAAGAAAGAAACACACAGAACCACTGCTATAACTACGACCACTGCCTTCTTCTTCTTCTCCTCCTCCTCCTTTACTCCTTCTCGAGATTCCGACTTTGAAATGGGGAAGATCAAAAGAAAAACAAAGTTAAGGAAGTTCTTAAGGTTCTACAGAACAGTGCACGGGTTCCGTGACCCCTATAAAGTGATCTTGGACGGGAACTTCGTGAGCGCGTGCGTGCACAGAAAGTTAGAGGACACGGCGGCCATGCACGTGCAGAAGTTCTTAGGCGCGGAGTGTAAGATTTTCACGACGAGGGCGGTGAGGAAAGAACTCGAATCGATGGGAAAAGAGTTCATGGACGCAGCGAATCAGACACATAAGTTATTACTAGTGAGCGAGAGGGGCGATAACGGTAACGAAAATAGTAATAATAATGATAGCGATAAAAAACAGGAGTATATAAAGAACGTACAAGAGAGTATTTTGAAAGCGTGCCAGAATGATAACAGAGAGCGATTTATAGTATGTACGCAAGACCGAAAGTTAAAGGAAAAGTTACGAGGGCAAAGTAAGAGGGTACCGATCGTGTTTTGCCACGTCAGCGGGTTACAAATGGAACCTCCTATTGACGCCGATAGCGAGTTTGGGTTTGCACAGAAGAAGGAGAGCGGTGATGGGGTTACTGCTGGTGAACTGAAAACGCTCGCGAATAGGGACGATAATGACGAAGATAACGACGACGAGAAATTGGACATGTACGACGTGAGAACAAACGTGAGATATAAAAAGGCGCCGAAGAAGGGACCGAACCCGTTAGCAAATCTTAAGAAGAAGAAACGTGGTGGACCTGAAGGGAAATCAGCTCCTTCTTCTTTGGCCTCGGCGGATTTAGCAGCGACGAAGAAGAAGCGTAAGAGACGTTAGAGTACTCAAATGACTGAATCTCATCCGTGTAGTACTACATCGAAATGGGATAGTTCAAAGAAAATAGTAGTTCATATCAATGGAAATGCAAGCAGCAACAACGATGAAAAAAGAGAAGCATCGGATGCAGACATAGAGTCGTGGTATGGATTGATTTTTGGGGTCGATATGAATCTTTCGAAGGTTTGATTTGTTTGGGTTGTTTGGAGTATTTTGGTAGATTTTTAAAGGCTTTTTCGAAGCGTACCACTGGATAACTAGACTCAGTCGGTCGTTATCCTCCTCGTCGGCGGCAGTTGTTGTCTGGATCCACTCCTCCATATTTGCATCTGCAACGAAGGCTTCGTTCGACTCTTCGGAGTTCTTGTACTGACTAACATGCTCCTTCGAAAGATTCATATCGACCCCAACAATCAATCCATACCACGACTCAGTAATAAATATTTGTATAATAAATTAATAGAGTACAAAATAACAATAAAATAAAATCGCAAACGTAATCTTATTCATCATCGATGACTTTATAATCCATTTGCAACTTCATCGTACAAACGTTCTTCTCCTTCCCATCAGGAGAATCGAGGTCGATGTACTTAAAGCAATGCCCGTATAATTTATGCGCCCAATCATCTTCTAATAAATACGAAACACTTATTGATTTTTGACCGATAACGGAATACTTCGGCTCTTCATCGGATCCTTCCGGCTTACGTTCGACGTCGATAATTTCAAAATGTAAGAACTCCGACGGGTTCTTTATCTCGAATTCCTCGAGCATTTCGAGGTTACGCAAAGCATCTGGCTTGATCTGTTTCCCAGTAGGGAATTCGATCAGAGTGATCGGGACGAGATGGCCTTCGTTCGTGCCTAAGGCGACCGCGCAGTGTGGGTTAATCGCATCGATGGAGTCGTTTTTTAAGGACGACGATGGAGGAAATTTGCGGAACACGAGCGTTCCGGCTGATAATGAAGCGATGGCGACCATTATGCGATAATGAGAGGTTTACTATGTTAGTTTTTTAATAAGCGTTTTCTCAGTGGAACATTAAAATTTCATTCATCATCAACAGCAGCAAAAAAAAACATTTTTATTGCTACAGCATGGTAATAGTGTCCTAACTTTGTACTATATTTATTTTCAATCTCCACCACTTTTAAGAGCAGCTATGACAAATAAAATAACAAACACTGCATAAGTGATTGCGATGCTCGTCCCTTGCTTTTTCTTGAACGAAAACTTGTGTACGATTGGGACGAAAATTATGTAATACGCCGTGATTGCTATTCCGTAACGCATTAACATCTTCATCGGCGGCGTAAAATCGATTGGAACTTTAATACCTCTTAGGCGGACGATTATGATCGATATTCCAGAACCGACGGCGAGTTGTGTTCCCGGAGATGCTAATGATGCGGTGACGGCCATTTTTGCGTGTCCCATTCTTGCGACGGCGAGCATGCCGGCGAGGTCGCCAGCTGAAGCTCCCCAAGCCATTAAAGTTCCACCCAGTAACGATTCTCGAATGCCGAAAATGTGACCTAATGCTTGAAACATGAACACGATTTCGTCAGCTAATATATGCATCCAAGCTATTCCGACTACGAACGAGCATGCGAGCATGATTGGTGAGGTTTTCGGATCCGTTCCTCTCGCTGGCGTTCTCGAATGCGCTAGTTTCGCCCAAAATAAACAAATCGCGAAAATGGCATAAGCGTACGTTTGCAATTCACCGTGCTGCCCAATCGATACATTCTTATTACTTTTTCTCTCAATTAAGCTTCTCGCAGTCCCATCGAAGCCAAAGAGAACGATATCTAACATCCCAGTGGCGTACAGAAGAAACAAAGGCGCTGCAAACGCGATGACAGCAGCGTGAAAAGGACGCACTCGCCCTCTCGACGTCGAAGGCATCGTTAACGAAACGATGACGACTATCCATCCAGTTAACCACATTTGAGGATCATTCGACCACTTCTTCGCTCCAGATTGCATCGATAACCATTTACGAAAAGATGAAATAATGGACGAAATCTTTTCAGAAAATCCATTCGAACGCCTACTATTACTATGACGAGCAGCGATTGCGGCTCCTACTGGCAGTTGAGCATACGGTGCAAATCTAATACTACTACCACCAAGGTTGTGTATATTTCTTGCTTTTCCTCCTAAAGACGAATTTGGCGACGCCATCGGTGATGGCAAACTGGTATCATCTTCATCTTCTTCTTCTTCGTTAGAATCCGAATCGTCGTCTGAAATTTCATACATTTTATGTAAATCTACGTGATTACCATCACCGTGACCGTGATTATCATCATGAACAACCCCACCATTTCCTTGTCCTTTATCGGCCATTTCTATCATATTTGAATCATCGTCATCATCATCGCTCTCTAACACGTGACTCTTCACGGTCTTCAAATTATGTTGATGATGACCGCTTTGCCCTACGCCCTTCCACGACATCGGAATCAAATCATCAACCCAATGCCTCCCATAAATCACAAAGCAAACATAAGAAGAATACACGGCTAAATACAAAAACCCAAACATGAACGAAATCTCCCCATACGTACACATCATATACGAAATCACTAACAGTAAACAATAGTGTATGCAATCTCTTAAATAAGGAACGGCTTCGACTACGACGCCTTCGCCTCCGGGCGAGAACACGACGGCTAACGCCTTACATATCGAACACACGTAAATTCCAGCACCAACGGACTCACTCATCGCTAAATTAAAATCCGGTTTCTCCGACACTAACATCGCCGCTAATTGCGTAAATATATCCGGAGCGGACCCCCCTAAAGCTAACAAAGTTGCCCCTGCCACATCATCGGGTAACTTAAACATCTTCGCAATCGTCCTAATTGCCGGTGCGAAGAAACAATCGGCCACGATCGCGATCGTGGAGAACAATATTATCGCCCACGCGATCAATACCGGCGCTTTCATTCCGGGTTGGATCAAGTCCTCGATCTCGTTCGAGCAAAAGTAGAACCGAAGGTAATCTATTTTCCCGGATTCGCAAAGCGGGTTTTGTCTCGCGTGCAAGCAAGGATGCGCAGATTCGTACGGGCGACATCCTTTGCCATACGCGGCGGCTTCTTCTTCTTCGAAGTTTAAGAGATCCATGGCTTGGAAATCTTATCACTTTAACGAGAGTTCTCTTTTTTTATTGATTTGATTGATGTTGTTGCTCGTTTTGTGATTAAAATGAACTTTTTATTTTTCAGCAAACGGCAAAGTAAACTTCTACGTTTTATTCATTTTGATACCTTATTATTGTCCTGCAGATGGCTGTGATAGTGAATATACTGCAGTACACATTTTTATGCACTCCATATTTGCGCGTGCATTCAGGCGAGAAGCCGTTCGAGTGTCATGCTTGTGATTACGCGTGTACGACATCTACTGCTTTGACGAGTCATTTGCGCACTCATAGTGCTTGAAGCCATTCAAATACTACGTGTGAGGTATACGATATATGTACAAATTCTTCGTGAACGCTCTTAATTTCGTATTTCTCATCACGCATACCGGTATCATCATCACCTCATTTATTTTGTTACCTAAAACGAGAATTTATATTAAATAAAGTTCCACGCGCGCGATCAAATATAAAGTAATGAGAACAAAAACACACCTAGATATGAGTATCGCACGATCACGACTACTCACTCATCTTCATCGTTCTTCACTAGTTCGCCTCGATCGAGGAATTAGAACAACGACGGCATCTTCTTCTTCTTCTTCTTCTCTCGAGCAAAAACGGTTAAGAACGCCGTTTCCGATTTCAGAGTTCGAGCACGAGAAGAGCGAAATTCCAGTCGCGGCGAGGTTTCTTTGGTCCTACGAAGGGAAAACGGCAGGTACTGGGCTACGGAAATTCCCATCTTCTTCCGAATCTTACGTATTCGAAGAGTTCGCGGATGAGCAGACGTGGTTGCAGGAAATGAAATTGAAACACGAAATTTTGGATTCGCACGAGAGCGAATGCGTAGTGTTCGATGAAGACAAAAACACCGATGAGGCTTGTTTTGAGTTGTTAGAATACGTGGTTAGTACTGTGACGAATACGTACGCGGATAGGATTTTTGTGAGTGGTGTTGAGTCAGGTATTGATGAGCGGTTTATTGAGATTCCGAAACTCGACGGGTTCAAGAAGTCGTTAACGAACGTAAAAAATGGGAGAGACGCTTTGATATTAGCCGCGAGATTGACTACGTCTGAGCTTTGTCTCATGCGCCAATGCGATGACGATGATGAACGAGATCGAAATTCAAATTCGAAAGAGCATAGATTTGTAGCCGGCGTCGTATGTTTTTCGTTCGATCCAAAGAAAAGAGATGGGAAAAATCTCAGCGAGCTTCATAAGCCGGTACCTGGCTATGAAGCAAAAATTGCGTCTGCGACGAGAAAAGTTTTTGATAATTTGCTCAAGGAAATGGAGGATGACGGGCAGCCGTTGTGGCGAGCGAACTGGGCAGTTCAAAACAGTGGCGATTTAATATCAACCGACCTCAATTGGCATCCAACGAATGTAAAAATAGGCGGTGTAAAGAACAGAAAAGCGGCACTCATGCAAAAATCCGCAGAAGGAGGAGAAGCGTTTGAAAATATTGACGATATGCATACAGGATATTTCGACCCTACGCAAGAGATGCCTCAAACGATTTCGGACGTTGGTGAGAAGATGCAGCTGCGAGTTGAATACGAAACAATATCGAAGTTGAAAAGGAACAACAAGTTTTCGTTATTCACCGTGAAGACATACTTAGAAAAATTGCAAAACTTCTGTTCAGAAGAAGCCGCTGAAGCACTCTATGTGGCCATAACTGAAGCTTCTGAAAGCGAGTTGAAATATAAGTCGCTTGAGAACGAAAACTTACGCAGGCTTATTCTGGACTTTTTGAAAACAAAACTGGCAAGAAAACTGCCAATGCCTGTTTTAGTTAATGGAGACAAAGGCGGTCGAAACGCTTCTGCGTTCGTCTCTTCAACTGCTTCTTCGTTGAAAAAATGTCCAATGGGTTTCGGTACCGCAAAAGTAGTTGAAGAAGAAGAAGAAGAAGTCGTTGCTGTTCCATCAGAGTTACTGAAACAAAATGAAATATTACCGAAATGGTATTCGTACGATAAATCAATAGAAGAAGCGTCGCCATTACCACCATCATACTATACAAGAAGAGATATATCAAGAGTAGAACAGACGACGATACTTTCGCCCGAAGAAAGCTGGGTATGTATAGGTGTAGTGTCAGATGCGCCGAACGTAAACGATTACTTCACAACCACCGTTTTCGGAGACGGAAACGCTAACGATGATGAAGATGATGAAAATACTTTAAATTTAGAAATAGTTTGCATTAGGAAAGAAGATGGCACGTTTGTAGCTTATGAAAATGTTTGCGCGCATCATTTCGCAAAAATAGCTGTAGAGAAACGCGGGTCATGCGAACCCGTGCGATGTTCGAAGAAAGACAACAAGAACAACATTAACGAAGCCGGTGCCGAGAAATGTACATTTGCGTTAAAATGTCCATATCACGGATTCACTTATGACGTTAACGACGAAGGAAGATTAATATCTGCCACGAAAATGAAAGGCGTAGAAGGAAGAACGAGCAATATAAAATTGAAAGGCGATTTCGTTTGTGAGACGTTTGGGCCGTTTGTTTTCTTAAAGCGAAGAAAGAACGAAATACAATCTCTTCGCTCTTTTCTTGGCGAGGCTTTCGTTGATGAACTGCTCCACGAAGCAAATATTGACGTACAAAAAAACGAATTCGTACATGTAAAGCGCGAGACGTTCGATGTTGCCTCGAACTGGAAGGTCTTCTGTGATAACTATTTAGATGGTGGATTCCACGTCCCTTTCGCGCATAAAGATCTCGTTCGCGACGGATGCGATATGAGCGCATATTCAATAAAGCTCTTCGATAATAAAAATTCAATACAAAGCGTGAAAACGAAGAAGACGAAGAATAACAACCTCAATAACTAAAACCGACTCGGTTCCGAGGCCGTATATGGATTCGCGTTTCCAAACGTTATGGTAAACAGATACGGCGAATGGCTCGACACGAACGTCGCTAAACCGCACCCATCAGGCGATCCGAACAAATGCATAGTCGAATTCAATTGGTTCCTAAGAACGCAAGAGCACGAACGCTTAAGCGATACAGACTTGCAAAAAGCTCTGGAGGCGTCCGTCCGCGTTCAAAGAGAAGACGAAAACCTGTGCGCCTTGGTCCAACGCGGCTTACGCTCTAAACTTGCCAGTACTTCTTTGAAAGATGAAGGTTTGTATTCCCCAGAAGTCGAGCACATCATGTTCGCTTTTCATAGGAAATATTACGATAGCGTTCGCAGGGAATAAATTACGAACATAAAGCTACTACTACTGCTACTACAGCGGACGAAAAACGCGCGCTAGACATTTTTTAGTACCATCAGTACGACCTTTCCACTGCACAAAAATAAGACACGCTCTGTAATAATAATAATAATAATAATAATAATAATAATAATAATAATAATAAAACAATAAACAAAGATAAATAGACGAACGACGATGAACAGATTCCGTTTAACTTACGCACTCTTTATCGTTTTAATTTGCTTACTCGGCTTTCATAACGATCGTAACAACGACGAGAACAACGTTAACAACGGCGCAGTCGTAAGAGCTGCAGATGTGGAAGAGAACGATAACGGCTGCGATGATGACGATATAATCGACGATTACGACGACGATAATACAGCGAAAGCTTCGCATAGATCGGCGCATGAAATTGAACGAGAACGAAGAAAAGAAGAAGAAAACGAAGGGAAAGACGAGGAAGCTCCTTGGCCTGGAGTGATGCCAGAGAGAAGACATTTACAGAAATATCGAGTCAGGGAGTTGAAGGACTTTCTGGATTTAAGAGGCGCTTCGTGTAACGCGTGCGCGGAGAAATCTGATTGGATAAATAAGGTTGAGGAAACTTGGAATTGGCCGAAAGTAGTCGAGGAAGTCGTTAGTGAGGCATCGAAGCGTACTGGTGACGATTTGACGCCAGAGGAAGAGCTCGCCGAGGACGCTCGGATGAGGAAGATGATGAACGATTTGAATAACGAACCGGATTATGCAAAGATGGACCCGAAACGAGCGCGGTTGTTGAAAAAATTGAAATCGAAAGGGCTGAGTTTCATGGGCGGTGAAGGCATGGAAATGGATCAGCTCGAAAACCTCGTTAAAGCGATGGATGGGATTAAAAATCCAGGTTCGGGCGGAAGCGAGTTCTAACCTAATATATTGAACGAGATATTGAATAATTATATTTTACAGACAAACAATTTTAAATTAATAAA
>Ga0115004_10003493_pt1 | contig 12802 bp, 12 predicted proteins | sample ArcticOcean_MG_C_10_FD_88737 | JGI IMG/M metagenome (GOLD analysis project Ga0115004, IMG submission 88737) | Marine microbial communities from western Arctic Ocean - ArcticOcean_MG_CB11_90 | ecosystem: Environmental > Aquatic > Marine > Oceanic | place: Arctic Ocean: Canada Basin | collected...
TCAAATGCAACTCACTGGTCCTAGAGGCACCGAGAAAAACAATATTACCGATTGCGATATTATACTTTGTACTCTTCCACTATTTCATGTGAATGCAGCTTTTGTTACAAGCCTAAATGCTATTCTAGGTGCAGGACAGGTTGTACTTGCTGGACCGAATGGCTTTAGAAATCCTCAATTGATCAACGACTTTTGGCAGTTAGTACAAAAATATAAAGTCACCTTCTTTGCAGCTGTACCAACAATTTATGCGACATTATTAGATCAACCCATGACCGACATTGATACTTCAAGTCTTATCAATTGTGGCTGCGGTGCCGCCCCAATGCCAGTTAGCTTGCTTGACAACTTTGCACGCACTACCGGATCTGACATTATGGAAGGCTATGGAATGACAGAAACAATCGCTGTTGCCACCACTCATTATGTATACGGGGATCGTAAAGTTGGATCCGTGGGAATGCGCATCCCTTACCATAATATTAAAATTGCTAATGTCGATAGTGACGGGAACATAAGCAATGACTGCGAGTTGAATGAAGTAGGAATTATCTTCCATAAAGGCATAAGTACTTTTCCTGGTTATAAGCAAAAAGATCCTAACTTGGGCGTTTGGAGTGACGGATGGTTCAATAGTGGAGATATGGGACGTCTTGATGAGGAGGGCTATTTATGGTTAGTAGGGCGTTCAAAAGATCTCATTATCCGTGGTGGCCACAACATTGATCCTTTAGTAACAGAAGATGCATTGGCTAGTCATCCCGCAGTGGAAATTGCAGCAGCTGTAGGTCGACCTGATATCCATGTCGGAGAAGTGCCAGTTGCCTATGTAAAACTCATTGCTGGTATGAATGTCGCCGCGGAAGAGTTACGGGAATATGCACGACAACACGTCAGTGAAAGAGCTGCAGCGCCAGTTGAGGTGATCATATGTGATGCGCTACCTGTGACTGCAGTTGGGAAAATATTTAAGCCTGAACTTAGAAAGAGATCCATTGCGGGTGCATTTAATAAGGCACTGGCTGTTATGTGTCCAGATACGACATTTACCATAGATATATCCGATGATAAGAAGCTAGGCATAAAAGTGACGTTAAGTGTTCAAGATGGCAAAGATAGCGCAGGTATGGCAATACGAGTTAATGATGCCCTTCAGAATTTCACGCTGGCGTGGGAACTAAGACAGGGATAATACCAAATCCCTTTTGAGACTGTACACGGAGAGAGGATATATGGCAGATTTTAAGGAACAAGGTGGGCCCTCTACAATGGATCCACTAGCCTATAAACGTTGGATAGCATCTAAGATGCTCACTAGTTGGGTAAGCTTATCAGGTACTGATAAAAGACGTATCAAACAAGAAAAACAAAGGGTAAATCAAAAACTTCCACATCACGTAGAGTATTTCCATTTCGTCGATGACCCGTATAGTCATCTCACTGCTCAAATCCTTGAGACTTTCTCCGCACGCTATAATATTCAATTAACTTGTTATCTTGTAAGCAAGCCGCCTGGAGATAATGCGCCAGAATTTGAATTATTGATGAATTTAGCGCGATACGACGCATATATGATTTCGGAAAAATATGGCTTGTCCTTTGAGGATCATAAAGAAGCTCCCAAACAGGATGTTATAAAAATTGCACAATCCATACTCGCAGCGCAGGATGATCAAAGCTTTACCTCTTGTGTGGCAGAGGTCAGTCATGCGATGTGGTCAGATGATAAAGAGCAATTATTAGAACTCTCTAAGAAATTTGGCTCAGCACCAAGTGAGGTAATTTCTAAAGCTATAGCTCTGGGAGATGCACGCCGAGCCGAACTCAAGCATTACTCTGGCGCAATGTTTTATTATGCCGGAGAGTGGTACTGGGGCATCGACAGACTTTATCATCTTGAAAATCGGTTATCTTCGCTGGGTGCTGATCAAAAACCTAACACTAGACTCATTGCGCCAAGACCCGAGATCTCAGAAGGCCCTTTAAAAGATTCAGGATGCCTCACCTTAGAAGTATTCCCAACACTTCGAAGCCCTTATAGTGCAATTGTATTCGATCGCGCAGTTTCCTTAGCTAGCGAAACAGGAGTTAACTTGTCAGTGCGTCTTGTTCTTCCAATGGTCATGAGGGGCGTTCCTACCACTACTATCAAGGGTCATTATATTTTTTGGGATACAGCGCGAGAGGCTCGCGCGGCTGGAGTACCTTTTGGAAAGATATATGACCCAATTGGTGATCCTGTAAGACGCTGTTGCTCTTTAATTCCCTGGGCTGAGACACAAGGAAAGCATTTAGAACTCATACATGCTTTTTACCAATGTGCTTTTGTAAAAGGTATTAATACAAATAATAATCGAGGTCTTCGGAAAGTTGTTGAGAATGCGGGCTTAAGTTGGCAAGAGGCAAAAAAGAGAATTGGTGATCCAGAAGGTGTAAAAATGCTTGAGAGAAATCGTTTAGTTCTTTTGGATGCCGGCTTATGGGGTACGCCAAGCTTCAGACTATTGGATTCAAATGGAGCACAAATACTTGCCCTATGGGGACAAGATCGATTGTGGCGTGTTGCCGATGAGATTCAACAACAATTGACCAAAATGATATAAATTAGTCATCTTGAGAAAATCGAGAGTCTGGAATCAAAATACAAAAGGAAGACTACTGTGGATTTAAAAATTGCTGGGAAAAAAGCATTAATGGCTGGAGGTAGTGCAGGAATGGGCCGAGCAACGGCGGAACGTTTAGCTGAAGCTGGTGTTGAGTTATACATATCTGCTCGCCGCGAAGAAAGACTCCTAAATGCAGCCAAAGAAATCACAGAAAAATATGGGAATACGGTCACTCCAATTGTTGCTGATTCATCTACCGAAGAGGGTCGGGCAAGATTGTTTGCAGCATGTCCAGACCCGGATATTTTAGCCATCACCATTAAACCGCCCGATCCAAATGGAGACTTTCTGACAGTTACACCTGAAATGTGGAGGGAATCAATCGAGACGGCGCTGCTTGGACCAATTGAAATCATGCGGCACTATATTCCCTCAATGAAAGAAAAGGGCTGGGGAAGAATTTTAAATATAGCGACATTCTCTGCAAAAAACCCAATGATCTGGCGTTTAATGTCAGGTCCCGCTAGGTCAGCTCTTGTCAATTACACTGCAAGTGTGTCAAGAGAGATAGCGCAATACGGAGTAAATATTAACAACATTTTGCCGGGAATGTTTGCTACGGAGGGCTCTGAGGAGAATGCGGTGCACTACGCAAAGGCGTTTGGCCTTGAGATGGATAATGATGTCATTGCTGAGCACTTTAATGCACATAACAAAATTCCAGCAGGATTCGCTGCAATTGCTGATGATATGGCCCCAATGGCCGCCCTATTATGTAGCCCCCTATCCCGTTATATCGTGGGACAAAATATTGTTATCGATGGTGGTCAACATCATTCTCTATTCTAAGAAAATCGTAATGGCCGGCTCAAGTGCAATCATAACGATAACGCTAATTATGATGTAAAGATTGCACTTACCTGACCCACGTTTCCTATGGCAACATCGATATTACAGTCGTGATTAACCTCAATTAATTCAGTTGGAGAACCTGGAATTACAAGAGACCCTCGCTTTAAAACCTCACCATTAGATGAAAGGAAGTTAGTCAACCACCGCAAAGATTCAAGAGGCCCGCCCATAATTTCACAGGCCTCGGCTGACGATATTAAATTCTTATTCCGATACACAGAAAAAACATCATGCTTAAAACTCAAATCACGTGGCGATACCTTTGTATCACCTACGATGAGACCCGCATGAATACCTCCAGAACAGATAAGCTCCTGTATACATGGAGGATCATGCCAGAACGTATAGTTATGTAACTCGATCCCTGGACTGACATATTTTATAGCGCTCATTAGTGCCTCATCCGAAAGATTTTGCCCGAAAAGATCAGACCCAATAGTGAGAACAATTTCTGGTTCGATCGCACAATTGGCATAGGACTTCCAATTAATTTTTGCTCCCTCACTTAGGATATAAGGCGAGAAAAGGCGTCCTGAAATAGGTTCAGTAATCCCGAATTGGTCACGAATAGCACTGCTTGTACATCCTACTTTATAGCCAACAACTCTGTCTCCCTTCTCTATCCTTCTTTGACAGACAAGATCTTGAACTTGATAAGATTCTAAAACAGATAAGGAATGCAATGACATCCCATTTTTTTGCCCATTATTAGAATAAAAAGTATGGAAAAAAGCATCGGCCAGTGCCGCTAAATTTGACATATTTAATTAATCCCAACTATTGATTGAATCAAGCGATTCAATCGCCAAAACGGTTCAATAATACTATTTTTGTATTACCGGAAAGTTTAATTAAAGCAGTTGGCCGCTATCGAAAAAACATGATCTAACAAGGGAGATCGGATCTCGCTATGCCTCAACCCCATGACATCAACACTTACTTGTTTAGTTGCTATATCCAGCTTGATCACTTTCCCCTTTTCCATCTCTACAGCCATTGCAAGACCAGGAGTATGGCAAAGGCAATGAGAATTAATCACGAGTTCTTTGCCCATATGTAGTGAGTCAATAGAGACAACTTTTATATTCTTCTTAACTAAACCAGGACCCTCTTTTAGTCGCGGATAATGAGGATATACTGGGGCTTTACTATTAAACATCCAAGGGTAGGTCTCTAGGTCAGCCGCTGTTAACGAGCGATTAAGCTTTCCTAATGGATGATCAGCTGAAGAATAAACGCTAAAGTGGCTTCGAGTCATTAATTTAGCGATTAGTGCCGAGGGTATTACTCCGTTGGCGGGAGTACTGACGAACCCAATATCAATACTTCCATCTTCTAAATCACGGAAAATGCCTTCGTAGTGTGTTTCATAAAATTCAAGAGCAATAGACGGATAGCTTTCGTTGATTCTAGTGGTTAATGCGCCGACAAAGTCACTAGATCGTATATCACCAATTCCGACTCTCAGTTTAGCACCAGTAACTTTTAGCTCTGCTTGTGCAAGACGCAAATATTCTAGTGTCCGCTTAGCATGAGGATAAAAATCTTTGCCTTTGGCATTGACCACCATCCCTCGACCTCTCCGCACAAAAAGCGAGACGCCCAGTTGGTTCTCCAATCGCTTAATACTGCTGCTTAAACCAGGCTGAGAGATGTGCTGATCCACAGCTGCGGCGTGAGAAGTACCTGTTTCCACAAGAGCTACGAAATGCTTTAGTTGTCTAATATCCATATCTTTAGCGACCTAACTTGAAAAGTTGTCTGAGATAACCTCAAGCCTCTCAGAGTGAACTCACCGTAATTGATCAGTGTGTTCTATTCAATGATGATGACTCACCATCGAGCATAGATCAATATACCTAATTCCAAGCATACAACTTATTAATAGTTGAAAAAATGATTTTGTGCGGTGATTATTAAATGACAAGCTATAACCTAGCTAACACACTAGTACAATTATCGAAAAAAATGCACTCATTAATGTAGTGAACTCTACCTATTACTTTTAATAACAATAGTTTATAAATCGAAAACTTACTGGTATTTAATTATGTCACCCAACCTCCAGCAAGGGGTAGAATTTGTCCCACCATGTGTTTACATCGCTCGCTTGCAAGGTAGGCTGCTAATTCTGCTGTCTCCTCAGACGCGCCAATCTTTGTGGTGGGGACATTTCGATTGAGATGATTTACAAACTTTTCATTGTCCAACATATCATCTGGATAATAGGTATCGTTATTAATATAGTTCTGAGCAATCGCATTAACCTGTATATTAGATCGAGCCATCTCAAGCCCTACCGCTTTTATGAAACTATTTTGGGCGCCTCTTGCCGCACAGTAAGCACTGTTATTAGGAATACCCCTCAAAGGAGCAGCACTGGTAATTGCAATAATTTTACCCGACGCCCTCTCTAGCATTTGCGTAACAGTGGCTCGAACTGCATACATCAAAGGATGTACCAGCTCGTCAAATAACGTCATCCAATCATCATTTCTAAGCTGCTCTAACTCGCCTGTTACAGGCGGATAAGCAAAGTTGGCAACCAAAACATCAATATGGCCCGCAGCATCAATGACGTTTGTAATCTGATCCTCACTGATCATTGGCGAGGGCGCTGCAATTACCTCAAAATGGAGATTTTGAAACTTCTTTTGAATAGCTGGGCCCATATAACGATCAGCACAAGTAATAAGAACCCGACGTTTTACCATTTAAGTATGTCCCTTTTTATTTATCGACCAAAAATTTTACTTATACAAACTTTCTGCCATCTGTTCCAAACCCCGAAATACCATTGTCGAATCTTTGCGCTTGAGCTCTACCATCTTTGCAGAGTCGCAATCACCAATAACAAATTCATCTGTCTGACAAGCCAGCTGCGGTAAAATAGCAGCAGCCGCATCCTCTGCAGTCATACCCTCAGTCATCACACCTTTCTCAGCACCAATCACCGACCCATCTCCGATCATGGCATTAGCCACTGCACCTGTTTTAACAAGCCCCGGAATAATAGTGCTTACTTTAATACCGTGATAAGCCACCTCTGCACGAAGAGCGTCAAGAAAGCCAATTAAACCAAACTTGGCAGCACAATATGCCGTTCTTAATGGCACTCCAACTTTTCCGGCAACACTTGATGTTCCTGCAATATGACCTGATTTTTGCTTAATCATGATGGGTAACACCTGTTTAGTCAGTGCAATAGGACCTATAAGATTGACTTCCAAAGCCGTCCGATAAAGATCTATTTTGACATCAGTGCAGAAATCACGGACACCAACACCAGCATTATTAATTAGTAAATCTATTCTGGAATAACTTTCCATCACGCTATCTACTGCAGCTGGCATGGCGTCTAAATCCACCACATCTAGTGGCAGCACAAGCACGCTCTCATGACTAGCGCCTGCGTCGAAACATCTATCTCTCACTCGCTCAAGTTGTTGCCTATTTCGTGCAGAAAGCACAACCTTGGATCCGCTTTCAGCAAATGCCACCGCCATCTCTTCTCCGATACCACCTGAAGCGCCTGTTATCCAGACTACTTTTTCGGAAAATGCTTGTTGATTACTTATTTGTTCTTCCATAGGATAATTCCTTATTCATTGTTGATATCAAAACTCTTCTTTCAAATTTCTCATCAGATTCTATGTTGTCTTAAAAAAATCAATCGCCACTCTTGCTAACTCCTCTCCAGCATCATCTTGAGGATAGTGTCCTGAATCTGCAATAGTGCAGTGATTCTGACCACGAGCGCCTGGAATACTTTCCTGCATTCTTGCAATCATCGGACTCTCATTTTTATAAACCTTGAACTCAAGAAACGTTGCACAGGGCCCCCTTGTGGGCAGAGGTGAATCACTAAATGCGGTTAGAAAAGGTTTTTCGAACTTCTCAAGTTCTTTCCATGCTCGCTGATTATCAGGTATTGCAGGATTGTCAGGGATTGTTGGAACTAGTGTAGGGACCTCTCTCGCACCCTGCTTGTAGGATTCATCAGGGAAGGGGGCCGCATAAGCTTTGTATTCCTCATCAGAGCATTCATTTAGCCAAAAACGCATTACCGCTCCAGGATCAAAGTCCTCATAAGCATCACAGTGCTTGACCCAATAAAAAAAGCCCGGTCGACCATCTTTAGCGCCGAGGGCCCGCTTAGTAACCTCCTCAATGGGCAGAGCTGGCGTCTCATCTAGAAGTCTGCGTAACTCAGTTGTCCTTTCTTTTGGAATACCAGTTCCATCTCCCAGACCTGTGTTGGTTACCAAAATGCGTGCGAATCGTTCTGGCATATCAGTCACATTTCGCAATGCAATTGGTCCACCCCAATCCTGAGCAATTAGATTAATATTCTTAAGATCCAGTCCTTTAATAAAGTGCCGTAGCCATGCAACATGTCGAGCAAAAGTATAATCTGAACGCTTCGTCGGCTTATCCGATCGACCGAAACCAACAATATCTGGAACAATAACTCTAAAGCCAGCCTCAACGAGAGGCATAATCATTTTTCTAAAGGAGTAGCTCCAATTTGGTTGACCATGCATGCAGAGTATAGGCTCGCCATCGGGGACTCCCTCATCAATATAATGCATTCGTAGATTCCCACCATCTTCGTCATCAATGTCAAGGTAATTTGCAGGGAATGGAAAATCTACAAGATTATTAAATCGTTCTTCCGGAGTTCTCAAAACCTTCATACGTGATCCTTAGTTATTATTTTATTTGCCTTTAACATAAGACAACTGCAATCGTAACTTCTTCGTCTACAAACACCTCTCGAAAAAATTCAATATTCGAAGAAAAGACAATCGGTGCCGTTTGCTCAATTGCAAAGAGGTCGTTCAGGCCCAGTTCTTGGTGCAAACCCTGCAGGACATCAATGGCAATCTTGTAGTAACTTGATTCTGAGACGTGTTGGTTACAATCGATATTCTCTAGATTGATGCGCTTCTTTGTGTATATCAATGGGTTGGTACTCCTGCGACATTTAGAGGTGAATCTGAAGAAACTTTTTAAGATCTCCTAGAGCAGCATCATATTCTCCTGAATCCGGCACCAAGTAAGCCCCATGAGGTACGCCTTCAAAAACATTTAGATCTGCCACAACGCCAGCATCGCGCAACTTTCGATGCGCCCGCACAGTATCACTAAGGAAAAGATCTCGCGTTCCCGACACTAAATAAGTTGGAGGGAATCCAGAAAAGTCTCCATAAATCGGAGATATTAGAGGATTTTTGAGATCATGGTCACCAGCGTAGATCTCATGGAAAGCATTCACAATACCTTTTACAGAGACAATTGTGTTATCAATGTACTCATTTGTGACAATGGTATCTCCTGCATACAAAAAATCTATATTTGGCGTACCTACATACAAAACACCTGGAACAGGCAACCCTAGAATCTTGAGTTTGTGAACCAACGCAAGTGTTAAGTTGCCGCCTGCGGAGCTTCCTCCAACGGCAATAAATTTCGATGGTAAAGTTTTAAGTAATTCTTGATAGACAGCCACTAACTCATTAAGAGCTGCGGGAAAAGGGCTTTCTGTCGACAATGTATAGTCTACCGAAATTACATCGATTCCGGAGGTACTTGAAATTGCTGACCCCTCGAACGCTGAAGCGATGCCTCCTCGCAAGGCAAAACCTCCACCGTGGATATGCAAAAATACTCTTCCGTCCATAGAGGAATTTGGTTTTCCAGGGCTTACTTTATAAACTCCAACCCCGGCCAATTCAGCGATCTGGATTTCCACATTAAACATACCCTCCAGATTTTCTTGAGTCACTGGCTCTTTTAAACTGATTTGTAAGTCTAATTCTAAGATTTCTTTACGAGGGTCATCGCCGATGTATTCCCACCTTAATCCAGATGTCGCGCCACCTATGGACTCAATGACCGCTCGAGTACTGTCACTAAGACCTGATGCAGCCGACAAACGTTTCTCAGGAACGATCCATCCCTCTGATGCAGCTAAATTGGTACTAAAACTAAACAAACTCGACAGAAAAATAAAAAAACTCCTTAACATTATTGTCCTCACTTTTGATTTACTAAAATTCATAGGTTAACTCCGTTACATTTAAGCATTAAGTCTTGTAAACCAGTTGGCATAACCGCAGGCAAGGACGGGGTTCCCTCTATGATCAATATAGTTACGTTAAAGTATTTTTATTCAGTAAAGTATGTCACTACACACAAATTGTAGCGATCTCATTAACTTATTAATTAATAAGACTTTGTGTTTATAGAATTAGTATTGCTTCTTCGCCCAGCAGACGCTAATAAGCAATATCTAACAACTTATAAAACCTCTAACTTGAACTAAAAGAGAAAATGATAAATTTATAGCAAACAGTTATTGATCAACTCCAATCTATCAATAGACATCTAATAATATTTGATTAATAGTACAAAATTGGTTCGGTCTTGATAAAGGTTAAAAGTCATTTATTAATTGGTGAACTCCAAAAATAGTATATTTATTAGTAAACTAATCAAAGGTTGTGAAAGGAGGCTAACAATGAAATATATTAATGAGCTGAGGAAAACCGATCAACAGGTCCAAGATCTTCTAGAAAAAGATGATGGAGGTGCGATCTGTATGATTAACTTGATAAAGTTCCGACAAAAAGCTGAGTATGAAGATGGGCGTGAAACCGACCTCTCAGGCATAGAAGCCTACCAAATCTATGGTGCCGTGACTGGATCCTTGATTAAGCAGTTAGGTGGTGATGTGGTTTTTTCAAGTGTACTCAAAGGTATGGTAGTAGGAGAAGTTGAAGAGCTCTGGGATGTTATGGCCATTGCCAAGTATCCAACGCTGCAATCATTTATCGATATGGTTGCCTCCCCCGAGTATCTTAAGGTCTATCATCATCGTATTGCTGGCTTGAAGGGCCAATTAAATATTGCCAGTACGCAGGTGATCTAGAGCTGATTTTACTCAATAAATATCAGTAGCGATGATACAGAACATATAGAAAGCCGATAAAACGGTACACAAATTGTAATACTGAAAACGTTTGTAAAGGGGCAAGCTAATGGCACAGACCGAACAAGAGCTGCGAGTTCAGCTCGCAGCCTGCTATAGAATCTTCGACTATATGGGCTGGAGCGAAATGATATACAACCATATCACCGTTAAGGTACCAGGGCCCGAACATCATTTCTTGATCAACCCATTCGGCCTGCACTACAGCGAGGTCAAAGCCTCCAATCTGGTCAAGGTTGATATCGATGGCAATATCGTTGCGGACACAGACTACGCAGTGAATCCGGCGGGTATTGTTATCCATACCGCCATTCATGCCGCGCGCCCAGATATCCAATGTATCGCCCACACCCACACCAATGCCGGCATGGCTGTGGCCTGTACCCAAGAAGGGCTGCGCGCAGACAACTTCTACTCGGCACTGATGCACAACCAGGTTGCCTACCATGATTTTGAGGGTATTACTGTTATGGACGACGAGAAGTCACGCCTGGTTGCCAATCTGGGTGATAAAAGCCTAATGATTCTGCGCAATCATGGCTTATTGGCGGGCGGGCGCACCATTCCTGAAGCCTTCCAAAATATCTGGGGTATGGAGCGAGCCTGTCAGGTCCAGGTGACCACAGACTCAACCGGGCGGCCTATTGTCCCCGTCGGCCCCGAGATACTGGCCAAATCAGAGCAGCTAATGGCTATACAAGCGATAGGTGAGCCCGCGGGTGAACTTGAATTTAATGCGGTTGCTCGATTGATTGATAAGATCGATCCCTCATACAAGGATTAATAATTAATAAGGCCAAAGAAAATGACTAATGATATGCCAAGCAAAGATATAATTTCTTCATCTAATATGGGCTTCCTATGCCTGCTGACCTCTCTCAATGCATTAAATATGCTTGATCGAAATCTGATGTCCGCTTTTGCAAATTATATTGTGCCTGATCTAGGTCTTAGTAATACCGAGTACGGACTACTTACGGGTCTGGTATTTCTTATTTTCTACTCAATTGCAGGTTTGTACATGGGTATGTTGGCCGATACGGTCAATCGGACACGCCTAATCACTTTTGGGGTAAGTCTTTGGAGTGCCCTAACAGCGGCCTCAGGGTTGGCTTGGAATTTTGTAAGTATGGCCATTCCTCGAATGTTTATAGGTGTCGGAGAATCGATATTAACACCCAGTGCAATGTCACTTTTAGCTGATCGATTCCCTCAATCCCGCTTGGGCTTTGCAGTTGGGTTTTACTATATTGGAGCGCCTCTTGGCGCTGGTGGTAGCTTCTTGTTGGCCGGGTTTCTCGGCCCTGTCATTGGATGGCGCAACTGTTTTTATTTGCTCGGAGGAATTGGTCTTGTTCTTGCGGGAATAGTTTTTTTTGTAAAAGAAACACCTAGACGTCATTTAGTCGATGCCAAAGAACAAATGGATAAACCCAGCATTCGGAAGATTGCAAAGATTGCAATGACTGCAATCCCAAAATCTCCTGCACTAATGGCTGCTATGGCAGGTGCGATGCTATTGCATGTGTTTATTGGAGCCGGTTATTTTGATCAGCTTTGGTTCGTTCAAGAACGTAACTTCGATCGCGATGAAATTGCCAAACTAACTGGGTTGATGGGTTTATCCGGCGGTATTATTGGTACCTTTGTGGGTGGTTTAGGCAGCGACTGGTTTACCCAGAAAACGGGCTATGGGCGCCTTGTATTTCTTTTCTTTATTCTTCTAGTCTGTGCTCCATTTATTATAGCGTACCGACTAGCGCCAGGTGACTCTATCTGGATACCCATTGGTTTGTTCTTGGGAATGTTTCAAATCGGTGCTTTTTTTGGCCCCTTCTTTGCCAGTATCCAAGGTCTAATTCCCCCCGAGGTGCGCTCAACCGTCATCGCTTTCTCAATTTTATTGATGAATGTAATAGGCATGGGCATAGGCATTACCCTAACAGGAGTGTCAATTGATGTTATGACCTCTTATGGGATCGATCAGCCCTATTCTTTAACACTGCTGGGTTTTACCATCTTTTCGTTCCTCTCTATGCCCTGTTTTTTATTTGCTGGTCTGCGTTATAAACATGACCAAGAACGACTGCAGATATTGGAGTCCTCATAAGCGTCTGATGGGTAACACCTTATCGGCGATACACCAAGATGTGCTTAAACACTGAGAGAGTACAGTAATAATGACTGATAAAAATGCCTACGTTCCCCCAAAACTATGGCGGTGGGACCAAGATAGCGGTGGCAAATTTGCCTCTACTAATCGGCCTATTGCTGGTGCTACCCACGACAA
>Ga0115004_10003495_pt1 | contig 12800 bp, 8 predicted proteins | sample ArcticOcean_MG_C_10_FD_88737 | JGI IMG/M metagenome (GOLD analysis project Ga0115004, IMG submission 88737) | Marine microbial communities from western Arctic Ocean - ArcticOcean_MG_CB11_90 | ecosystem: Environmental > Aquatic > Marine > Oceanic | place: Arctic Ocean: Canada Basin | collected...
CCTTCCGGCCACGCTTCCATTCCGACGGCGCGAAGCAACCTCCCCGAAACGTCCTGACCCACTTCCCACACCGTTACCCCGCCCGCGCCCGCCTCCTTGGCGCGTATCACTTTCTCACGCAATGTGGCAGGGCCGTTGAACACGTACCCGTGGTGTCGATCCAGGGAGTCGAGTGAATTTCCTTCTGACTCCGAAAACTGAATATCTCCGTACGCAATGGCGTCGCCAACCGGTTTCGAAACCCCGTCCCCCCGTCCGTAAAAAGGAACCCCCAGGCTAATTTTTTTAAAGGACTCTCTCCCAAACTGGGAGCTTGCCTCGGCCAGCACCTGCGTGGCGTATTTTAAAGAGGCGTGTCCTTCCGTGCCGCCCCGCGCATTGTCATATGCCATCGCGTGCGCCAAATTAACGTGATTTAAAATGCCAAGACGTTTAATCACAATCTCCGACCCGGGGTGATACGCGAGAAACACTTCAGGATTCTCTATCCTCGACTTACCCAACGCAAAAGAAATCGCGCGTGTAAGCTTCCCCAAACCCACCCACTCGTTCTCGTCACGTGGGTACTCCCAGTTCAAATCAACGCCGTGAAGGCCGTGCTTTACGCAAAACGAGACCACGGTTTTCGCGAACGCGCGACGTTTTTCTTTACGCAAGGCCACCTCTGGGAAGTGCGTCGACCGCCCGGCCCCGCCGAGACTGACCATCAGCCGCGTGCCGTGTGTTTGTGCGTACGTATGCGCGAGGCGCATCACGTAAGGGTCCGGGAACCGGTCCAGGCCTCCGAGTTTGCCGTCCACGGTGGGTTCCAGGGAAAACAACACGAGGTGCGACACCCCCGCGATTGTTCCGTTCCAATCAACCGCCCCGAAACGGTACTCGGGAAGGTACCCCACGATTTTGAACGACTCTTCGCGGGTGGACCACCCGACGCCCAACGACGCGAACAGCAGGACGAGCACCAGCGAAAGTGCGCGCCGCGGCGCAGCCATGCGCGCGAGGAATGAAGAGCTAAATGTTGCAAGTCACTCGCGAAACTCGGCACGCCCGAGAAAATCCCAGGCTCCCCTTTCGTCCTCCTCACGACGTTCGCAGCACACGCACGGGCGCGGGCGCGGAGGCGCGGCACTCTGTGCGAGTCCCGGCGAGCCCGTTCGAGGCACCCCGTGGCGGTTGGGCGGTGGATGGGATGGTTCAAACCGGTGAGAAGACGCTCGCGGCGTCCCGGGTTCGAGGATTTCGGGGACGATTACGATTACCACGACGCCGTGTCGTTGTCTTCGCGCTTCTCGCGCTGGTGCTGCTCGGCGTGGGGGTCGCGGCGTTGGGTCACGCGCGTGGGTACCCAAATACCGCTGGTGATATACAAGTGTTTTCAAGCACACTCGACTCACGGAAAGGGAGGTTTGGGGACACTGCCGGGGTTTTGGCGACCGGGATGGGGAGGACCGGCGGTCCGGAAAAAATGGTCGACACTGATTACGCGACGCCGAGCGCGCCGGCGACGCCGACCTCGGTTGACTTCATTTCTTCCAAAACCCGGGCTACTCAACCCTACCCAGAAACACCCTCCTCACCGCTGATCGTTGTCATAACCCCAACCTACGAAAGGCCCACACACAAACCCCCGCCTCAAGCCAACGCGTTGCTACGCGTTTTGAACGCCATGTGTTCGTCGAGCGGCCAACACGTTCTGTGGTAAGTATTTCCCATTTAACACATTCCGCCGACTAATTGCCCATACAGAACTGACTTTTCTTTTTACAATCTCAGGGTGCTTGTGATCGAAGTTGGAGACAAAGACCCGGCGCCGCACCTGCCGCGGTGCGTTCCGGGAAGACACACCACGTTCGTACACGTCGTCACGATCGTGCTTTCGGGTGGGGATGTGGCGAAGGAAAGAACAAGCGAGGTGGGGGAAAAAAATGAAACCGCCGGCGCCGTCGAGGCGCCTGAAAAAAAAAAAAGCACGCGATCCAAAAAAAAACCGCCGCCCCATCGCGGCGTCGCGGCGCGAAACGCGGGGCTACGGTTTGTGCGTGACGAGCTTCGGTTACGCGCCGCGGTGGAGGCGGGGGGGTTTCCGATGTCGCTGTCGGGTATCGCGCCCGACCAAAACTTGGACCCTGTTTTGTTCTTCGCGGACGACGACAACGAGTACGACCCGTTTCTTTTCGACGAGATTTCAAAAATAAATAGAATCGGCGTCTGGCCCGTCGGGTTCCCGTCCGCAATGAACCCTGTTAACGTGGAGTCTCCCGTGGTCGTTGATGGTAGGGTGACCGGGTTTTTCAGTAAGTTCTGCAACAACCGAGTCTACAACGTGGACATGGCCGGGTTCGCGTTGCGGGTTTCGGTGGCGGCCAACGCGACGTTTGTTTCGGATTCAAAAGTCGGGCACCTGGAGGATGATTTTTTGAAAGCGGCGCTCGGCGAGGTCGGGACTGACAAACTGGAACCCCTGGGGGACGGGTGTACGCAAGTATTGGCGTGGCACCTCGGGTGGAAGTTTGACACGCGGCACGGGAAGTGGGGGCTTGTGTTTCGGGTGGAACAACCGGCGCCGGTGCTTTGCGAGACGGCGTCCGGCACGGGGAAGAAAAAGAAAAGAAAAAAAGCAGGATGACGCGGGACCCGCCGCGTTTAGTAACTTAGCAACTCACGTCTTGACGTAGATCGAGGCTCGCAAACTTGTGTACCTTCTTTCGGTACCTAACAAACACTAACACACTCAAGCAACGGGCCTGGGCCGTTGCTTCCTCTAAACCTCAAAACATTCGGGACACCCCTTATCACCGGAACTCGTACCCGCTCCCCGACTCCCTCCCCGACCCGCCGCCGTCATTGTCGCGCCTCCCCCCCCCCCGTCCAACCCGGCGCGCCCCCCACACACCCGCCCCGATGTTCATTTCGATTTCGCTTGCGAACATCTTCCTGCTCCGTATTTCCAGCGCCGCGGCGAGCAACGTGGGGAACACGACGCCGCACCCGAAGCGAATGGCGTGCGAGTACCAGGACACGGTTTTGAAGCAGTGCATCGCGGTGGAGTACAGCGCCCAGCCCGCGATTCGCGAATGCACCACCTCCCCGAGCGGCGGCCGCCATCCCGCGACGATTAAATTAACAACAACAAAAGCGATGAACTGCTCCGCCAAAACGCCGCCGCCGTGCGTCAGCACGCAGTCGTTGGCGTGCCGCGCTATTGCGCCCAAGTAAAGCGCCACGAAAAGAAGTTGCCACCACATCGTGCTCGGCGGGGTGGTGTGCCCTGTTCGTGGGTTTTCAATGAAACCGCGTAGCGAACAAAACGCGCACATTCCCATCAAACACACGTTCTCGGTGACGTGCACGAGCTGGCACACCAGCGAAAGCGACGTGAACGTCAACGTCACGAACACCTCGTTTTCCTCCACGGTGACGTACCGCTTTACCATCGGCGCCGCCAAGCGAACCCCGGCGCTCGCCAGGCCGAACTTCAGGAACTGCGCGATCGTCGGGGCCTGAAGGTTCCCGTCGAAACGCCTCCACTCGTGTTCGCACTCCACCCTCGCCAGGTCACGCACGGACTCGTCCCCATCCGCGTCAGGATTGTCAAGCACGTAACAAGAAACCGGGTACGGCCCGACGTGGGTACTCCACGGCGTGTTCGCCGTCGTCTCCGGGGCGTCGTCGAACACGCTGCCGTCGGCCGCGAAAAAAGGAGGGTCGTCACCAACCTGCCGGCCCCGCCGCCGCATCCCGGTGGGCCGTGGAACCGCCGTGGGCGCCGCCCCCGTGTGTCCCGGTGGTTGAACTTACCTCGCTTGGAGACGTTCAATCCGTGACGACACTTCGATTTCGAAGAATCTTTCCCACTTTTGGAAGGAAAAAACTTCTTTTTGGTCGTTTCGCAGACGTTAAAGGGCAATATTGCGACTGCCATCGCCGCCAAAACAGATCAAGGGCATATCGTATATCAAGGGCGTATATCAAGGGGGTATATTGCCCTTGAACAGATTCTGCGCAGAGCGCTCGTTGGCGGGCACTTGATTCCAAGCCACGTGTCTGACAAAACCGCCTCGCGCTGACGGCGCTGAACCCAGCTCCTGTTGTCTTTTCACTTTTCTGCGCGTCCAAGGAAAAGAGTTGCGGCTGGGGTGCCCCTTTTCATGCGCAACATGCAATCGGTCGCATTCCACGCCGCGCCACCCCTTCCAAAACCCACTCACACGGCAACCGTAACCATGGACGTCGGTCTCGTGGAAGCGCTTTGCGATTACTCGCGGCCCGTGTTTCTGTTCGGTGCGTGCTTTTTGTTTGTTCCATGCCCCAACCGCCGCGTCGCAGTCAAGGCACGGCCCGATCGATCGCGAATCTCTGATGGCGGTGCAATCCTCGGAACGCGGCCGCGATGGCACCCCCGGTGGTGCTTTCGGACTAACCGGACTGCTGACGGAACTGCGTGAGTAACGGACAACACTGACTCTCTCAATTCCCCCCCCCCCTCACCACTCCTCGCAGGTCTTACCCCCCCCCTGGAAGGCGCGACGCAGGCGGAGTTGAAAGAAACCGCGCGAAAGTTCGTGGAAAGGAGCGCCACGCTCGCCACGGATGGGTTCATCGTGTACGACATCCAGGAAGAAAAGGGCCGGACCCCCGAGCCGCGGCCGTTCCCGTTCCGCAAACTGGACGACCCTTCGCACTTCGCGCAGATTTTAAAACAGGTATCAGGGAAGGAATCCGTGGTGTACAAGTGCGTCGCAGAGTCCGATCCGGGGGGGTTCGACACGTGGCTGGACAAAGCCGTGGATGTGTACGGCGTGACCGCGTACAACTTGGTGGGCGGCGCGTCCTCGGCGAACCAGTACGCTGGTCCCACCATCCCCGCGGTTGCGGCGAAGCTTAATCAGAAACCTACGTGCGCGCACGGAGGGGTGACGATCGCGGAGAGGCACGTAAAGAAAGGCAACGAACACGAAACGCTTGTTAAAAAAGGCGAACTCGGCATGAAATGGTTCATCTCGCAAGCCATCTACGACCCGGAACCCATGATCAAGCTTCTGAAGGAATACGGCGAGCTTTGCCGGCGCAAGAAAATCGCCCCGAAGAGGGTGGTGTTAACCTTCGCGCCGTGCGGCAGGGAAAAAACCATGAGGTTCATCAAGTGGTTGGGGGTTACCGTGCCCGATGCGGTGGAGAGGGAAATTTTAGACGCCGAAAACAAGGTTGGCAAATCCGTGGACCTGCTGTGCGCTATGTGCAAAAAGATCCTGGAGGAAACCAGGGGGTGCGGCGTGCCACTTGGAATTTCCGTGGAATCAGTGAGCATCTTCAAGAACGAAATAGACGCCGCGCACGACCTGTTTCGACGCACGCAATCCATGTTGCTGGACTTCTTAGGCGAGCCCTGGGTCGTGCGGTACTCCATCGTGGATAAGAAAAGTAAAAGGACGTCGTACGATTACCGACGGACGCCCGTAGCGACGCCGCCGAAAGCGAAGGTGCTGGCGCTGCCCGAAACTGAAAAAGATACCAAGGATTTGGACGATAAAAAGGAAAAGGGCGCACTGATTGGCGCGGGGCTTTTCCTCGGCCTGGTGCTAGGTAAAATTCTCAAACTGTAACAGAGCGCGGGTACGGAAAGGTCCCGAGGTTCTTGCGTTATTCATTACCCAACACAAAGAGCGAAAACGCGAAAACTTTGATTCATTTAATACATAAATAACACACACCCCGAAACGAACGACGTACATGTGTTACTACTAGTTCGGAGTCTCCTTTTATCGGGTTTCCCTTTTACGGCCGTCCTTTCACTACGCCGGTCCCACGACCAGTCCGGATTGCGCGCCCATATTCACCGCGACCCGGCCTCGCGAATCCGTGGTTTTTCCGACGATGATGGTTTCGTCATTGGACGCGAACAAGGTTTTGACCGCAACCTCCGGCCCGAACCCGGTTTCGACGAAAAGCGTTTCCGTGCCATCGGTGGTGTCCGCGTGAAACACGCACAGCGCGTTCGGGCCGTCACCGGGGCGGTCGAAGAAACGTTCCCACACGATGAGTTTCGGGTCGTTCACCAAACGCTCGGTGTCGCCTTTCTCGCTCTGTCGTTCGAAAACGTCCCTCCACCGCAGCCCGCCCCGGCGCAGCGCGAGACTTCCGTTTCGCAGGACGCCCATTTTCTTTGTGTGGTTTAAGATGTCCTGGTTCCACGAGTCACGGGAGTGCCACGGAAAAGCCTGGCGGTTGTGCGGGTCCCGGCCACTGCCTTCCAAACCCAACGCCCCCGTCTGGCCAACCTCCGTGCCTTGGTACATCATCGGCGGCCCTGGGACGCACTGCTGCATCAACGTCAAAAGCTTCAGCGCAGACGCGTCGCCTCGGAGCATCCAAAGCGCCCTCGCGGTGTCGTGCGAGTCGAACAGGTTCATGAGCATGGCTGGGTGCGCTGAGCCGGCGCCGAGGTTGTTCCTGCCGCCGGGGTTGGAGGACGGACCGGGTTTGTGTTTCGACTGGTACGCGAAACACACGTCGCCTGATACGATAAAAGCCGAAAGTGTCAGTCTCGTGTGGGCAATCGCAGAGGCGGTGTGTGGTATACGTGGGAAAGGCCCTTACCGTAGTTTTTCCGGAACCCATCCGCGTCCACCGGCGTTATTTGGTAATCCCCCCTGATTGTAAAAAAGAAAGTGTCAGTCCCGTGTTGGGCGATGTATGGACAAACAGTCACCAGCTGAGAGATAAAACAGGGAGGCGGGATTTGGAGTTGGGAAATACGCACCCAATCGCGTCGTCCTGCCGCAACGCCACCCCGCCCCCCACGAACCCAACCGCGCAGGTTCCAAAGGCGTAGTTCATGAGCGAGTCGAAATGGCCGTCCTCGCCGACGTCGTCCGGCCTTACTCCGAACAGCTCGCCGATTGTTACGGCGGCTTTGTTTTCCTTGCGCACCACATCCCGGAACTCCCGCCAGAACTTCGGGTAGATCTCGATCGGGTAGTCAAGCCGCCAGCCGTCGATTCCGAACTCCTTGACCCAATACGCAGCCACCTCCAGCACGTGCTCGCGCACGCCTTCATTTCTGAAGTTAAGCTTCGGCAGGTCGGGCAGGTCCCACCAGCACTCGTAGTTCACGTCGTGCCGTGCCACGTCGTACGCCCGGACCGGGAACTCTTTAGGCAGGAACCAGTCTACGTATGGGCTTTGTTCCTGCGCGTCAAGTAACGAAGTGAACGCCCAGTGCCCCCTACCGGTGTGGTTGAACACGCCGTCCAGGATGAAGCGCATGCCGCGAGCGTGGCACGCGTCCACTAACTCGCGCATCGCGTCTTCGCCGCCCAACAGCGGATCCACTTTCATGAAATCGCTAGGGTGGTACCGGTGGTTCGCCGTGGAGAGGAACACGGGGGTTAAGTAAAGGGTGTTGACGCCTAAGCTCTGGATGTAGTCCAGGTTAGCCGTGATGCCCCGCAAGCTACCGCCTTGGAAGCTTCGTATTTGCGGAGCCGAGCCCCAGGCGTCTAGCTTCGCGCCAGCGAGCGCCGGGCCGTTTGGATCGAGGGCGAACCGGTCGGGGAAGATCTGGTACACCACCGCGTCTTTCCACCAGTCGAACGGACACCCAGGGTCAACCGGCGACGGCTGGATCACGGCTTCGTTTCGTCCGTGGTCGTGCGACACCTCGTTGGCTTTGAACGTGCTGTAGTTACCTCCGGTATCGTCGCTGGACCGGACCACGTGTTTGGTTCGTTCGTGGTGCTCGTTGTTCGTTCTCAAAGAAACCTGGATTGCACCACGCGACGCCCCGGAAGAACCGTGACACGACCCTAACACCGAAGTTGCTCGGACACCGCGTCGGGTCAGGGATACACGACCCGGGCTGGTAACGCCGACGTGTGTGCGCGGCGCGCTCGCCGCCATGACCATCGCGGTACGGCTGGTGCGCGCGGCGCGGGGACGAGTGCGTGGCAATTTGGGGATTGCCTTGCTGCTGCAAAAATTCCAAGGCCGGTTCGAGCCCGAAAAGCGCGACATTGTCGGCGGCTGCCCCACATTGTCTCGCGCGCATCCCTCCTGCACCGCCACCATGCCGCAGTTCTTCGGCATCGAGATTCCCAAGGGCGAGGTACGGCACCACGGACGTGAGCGCACGGCACACGCGAGCGCGTCGCCCCCCCCCCGCCCGTACCCCGGCTCCCGATCTGACCATCCTCCCCAAACAATTCACGCCGCTCCGCCGCCAACAGACCAAGAAGTTCGCCGCGGACGAGGGCGACAGCATCGTTTTGTGCCAGGCCGCGCTGGGTTTGAAGCCCAAATCCGGCGAGCGAGTGACTGTTTTCATTCAGTCTGGGGAGTCGCCCGAGCTCGCCATCGGCAGCCTTTGCGTCGGGACCTGCGACCAGTTCTCGTTAGGCACGGGGCTCACGTTTTCGTCCGGGGAAACCGTTTCCGTGCGGCACAACGGCAGCGCCGCCGTGTGCCTCACCGGCCGCATCGAAGACGACTTCAACGATTTCGACCTGGACTCCGACGACGACGACGACGAGGACTTCCAGTACCTCGGCGACGAGGCAGGTGACGATTCAGATGATGACGATGACGATTCAGACGACGCGTCGTCCGAGTCCGAATCCGACGGCGAGGAGGATCCCAAGCTGAAAACCAAAAAGCTCGCATCCGCAGCGGCCGCCGCCGCGCCGGACGACGACGACGACGACGAAGATGACGACGAAGAGGACTCCGAATCCGAGGAAGAGGAAGAGGAGAAACCCAAAGGCAAGACTCTCGCTAAGGCCAAGACGCCTGCTGCTAAGAAAGCGCCCGAACCCGCGTCTGAGTCTGAGTCCGAGGAGGACGACGACGACGAATCCGAATCCGAATCCGAATCCGAATCCGACGAACCTCCCGCGGTTCCGGAAAAGCCGTTCATGTCCAAGTCCCCGAAAGAAGTGCCTGGGAAGAAAACCACGCCGTTCAAGGGCGGCGCTGATGTGGGTGAAGCTTCGTCCGATTCCGAGGACGACGACGACGACGAGTCCGAGTCCGAGGACGACGACGCGAAGGACGACGACAGCGAGTCTGCGAGCGACAGCGAAAGCGAGGATGACGCCAACCTGCTCGGCGACGGCGACGAGGACGACGACAAGAGCGGCAAGAGGAAACTCGGAGGAGGCGCAGGTGGTGGCAGCGCGAGCAAGCAAGCCAAGTTCATGGATCAAAGAGGCACACCTGGGAAGAGCCCTGGTGGCGGCCGCGGAGGCGGCCGCGGCACACCCGGCGGTGGCGGTCGCGGCGGAGGCGGACGTGGCACACCCGGCGGTGGCGGCGGACGAGGTGGACGCGGTACACCCGGATCTGGAGGCCGCGGGTTCTCCCCCGGGCGTGGCGGCGGAAGGGGTACCCCCGGACGCGGCGGAAGAGGCGGGCGCGGCACGCCGGGGAAACGCTACTAAGAGCAGTTCCTTATTTATAGTTCACGTGTGACGTTTTGGTCTTGGATAAACAGCAGGGGCACGCCGGTGACACGACATGCGAGGCCGGATATTTTGTGCATGAAAAAATACTGTATGAAAACAGTTCGTCATCGCATTCGTGGCCCAGTCACATGTGTTTTATTACAATCGCGCGCTCGTCTCTTCTCGTTCATCACTCGCGTACGCGTGAGCGGTTCACCTCCGCCCGGTTTGGGAGCAATACACGCCAGCGTTTCCGTCATAACACCGCGTCGGCATCCCTGAGAATCTGAACAATCTTCTCGTGGCCCTTTGTAGCGGCGACAACAAGTGGCGTCACGCCGTTATCCGCTGCCTTGTTGATATCCGCGCCCAACTCGATTAGCTCCCGCACCACCGCCTCGTGGCCCTTCCGAGCGGCCATGAACAGCGGCGTCCTGCCGTCATCCGCTGCCTTGTTGACGTCCGCGCCTGCCTCGATTAGCGCCCGCACCACCGCCTCGTGGCCCTTTTGAACGGCCATGAACAGCGGCGTCGCGCCGTTATCCATCGCATTGTTGATGTCCGCGCCCGCTTCGACCAGCGCCCGCACCACCGCCGCGTGGCCCATTTGAGCGGCGATGTACAGCGCCGTCGCGCCGTCATCCATTGCTTTGTTGACGTCCGCACCCAAGTCAATCAGCGCGCGCAATACCGCCTCGTGGGTCTTTTGAGCGGCGATGAACAGCGGCGTCGCGCCTTCATCCGCTGCCTTGTTGACGTCCGCGCCCGCTTCGACCAGCGCCCGCACCACCGCCTCATGGCCCATTTGAGCGGCGATGTACAGCGGCGTTGCGCCTTCATCCATCGAATTGTTGACGTCCGCGCCCGCTTCGACCAGCGCCCGCACAACCGCCTCGTGGTCCATTTGAGCGGCGATAAACAGCGGCGTCGCGCCTTCATCCATTGCCTTGTTGACGTCCGCGCCCGCTTCGACCAGCGCCCGCACCACCGCCGCGTGGCCCATTTGAGCGGCGATGTACAGCGCCGTCGCGCCGTCATCCATTGCCTTGTTGACGTCCGCACCCAAGTCAATCAGCGCGCGCAATACTATCTCGTGGCCCTTCCGAGCAGCGATGTGCAGGGGTGTCCTGCCGTCAACGTTGGCCTTGTTGACGCCCGCGCCCGCCTCGATCAGCGCCCGCACCACCGCCTCGTGGCCATTTTGAGCGGCGATGTACAGCGGCGTCACGCCGGTATCCATCGCCTTGTTGACGTCCGCGCCCGCCTCGATCAGCGCCCGCACCATCGCCTCGTGGCCCATTTCAGCGGCGACGTGCAGCTCCTTTTCGCCACGCGGGCAGCCGTTCGCGCGCGCCCACAGTAGCACATCGAGGTGCCCGCCACCTGCCGCCACTGTACACGTGGCTGCGTCCCACGGGCAGCCGTTCGCTCGTAACCACTGCAACACCTCGAGGTGCCCGCCCCTTGCCGCCTCCGCACACGCCAACTCATTCCACGGGCAACTCTTTGCCCACGCCCACTGCAGCACCGCAAGGTGCCCGCCCCTTGCCGCCGCCCCGCATGTGCATTCGTCCCAAGGTACGCCGTTCCTGCGCAACAGCTTCAACTCCTCGAGATTTCCACCCCTCGCCGCTGCCACACAAAGGAGTTCTTGACGCGACAGGCGCCCTCCCCGTTGCAGGCGCTGCGCCGCGCTTAAACATCCGAGCTCCATGGCACGCATTTCATCAAGCTCCGCAAACTGCAGTCCCGTTCCTGTCACCGCGTCGCGCATCGCGTGGCTCACCGCTGGGAGCCGTGCGAGATCGGCGGGATCGTCGAAATGCTCAGATCTGAGAACGTGAGTGACCACGAGGTGGTCGGGAAGGCCGGGGATGGCCTCGCCGCGTTAGCCGCGTTGGCCGCGTTAGCATTGCGGCGCTCGCTCTTTTTCTTTCGCGCGCGAGCTTTCTCACCGGACATCGCGTTGGACGGGTGGACGGGTTTGTGTGCGTGTCGTGCGCGACGTTGTGCGCGAGGCTTCCTAGAATTGCGTTTTCGGAAATTTTTTGGGGCACCTTCTTCTTTTTGGGTGCCAACAATCTCAGCAAATCTCGACACAAGCGCTTGCGCGGGTCACTCGGCGTCGGTGTCGCGTCGTGGTGTATCGCGATGGCCTCTTCGTCCGGCGCGCATGATGCGCCGGCTACGTCCCTCGTGCCTCCCAACGCCTTCTCCGCGTTACTGTTCTCGGACGTGTGCGAGCTTTTCGAAGCGATTCGCGGCGTGGCGCAAAGCGGGTCCAGCGGCAGTGCGTTGAAACACAAGCTGTTGAACTCGTTCTTCGCACACAAAACCTCCGCGGTGGTGAACGGCGCGCGGTTAGGGTCGTACGACGTGTACCGGCTGTTACTGCCGAACATCGACAAGGAAAGGTCGGCGTATATGTTGAAAGAAGCCGCGTTAGCGCGGTGTCTTGGCTTAGCGCTCGGGCTGAAAAAAGACATATCGCCCGATTTTATTAAACTCGAAAAGTGGCGCAGCGCCGGGAGCGGCGATTTCATGCAAACCGTGTACGAAGTCGTGGCGAACCACCGGCCGCATTCCGGTGTCCTAAGAGCCACGGTGGGTGACATAAACAAAGCCCTCGATTTGCTTTCGAAATCGAAAAACTCGGACGAGAAAGTTAAAATCTTGCGCTCCGTCGTCGACGCCAGCGACGCGCGGCAAGTGCGGTGGCTTGTTGGGATCATCCTGAAGGACCTGAAACTGGGTTTCGGGGAAAACCCGATTTTACGGAACTACCACTCCGACGCGGTGGATTTGTACAACGTGTGTTGCGATTTACGACGGGTTTGTGAAACCCTGCACACGAAAAGCGAACGTTTAAAGCGACAGGACTTGGAACCCGGGTCGCTGGTAAAGGCGATGATGGCGAGCCGCGCGAAGGGGTGTGACGGCGCGTTCCGGGACATGAGGCACAGCGATTTCATCATCGAAACCAAGTTTGACGGGGAACGGATTCAGGTGCACCGACTTCCTGCTGGACCGGGCGGTGGTGGTGATGTTTTCCACTACTTCACCAGGAACAACAACGATTTTGGGCCGCGCGGGTATGACATTTTGGACGTGCTGTTCAAGGCGCGTCTACGCGACACGAAAAATAAGTGCGTCCTGGACGGCGAGTTGGTGGTGTGGAACAAGCGGGACCGGGTATACGCGCCGTTCGGGTACATCAAGACCTTGGTGAAAGCTATTCGGGAGAAAAAGGGGGGGGGGGGGCCGGGCGGGCCCGGGGCGGATTTGGGGGGGGGGGGGGGGGGGGGGAAAGGGGTGGGGAAGGGGGGGGGGGAAACGGAGGGGGGGGGGGAGGACGGGGGCCAG
>Ga0115004_10003499_pt1 | contig 12795 bp, 9 predicted proteins | sample ArcticOcean_MG_C_10_FD_88737 | JGI IMG/M metagenome (GOLD analysis project Ga0115004, IMG submission 88737) | Marine microbial communities from western Arctic Ocean - ArcticOcean_MG_CB11_90 | ecosystem: Environmental > Aquatic > Marine > Oceanic | place: Arctic Ocean: Canada Basin | collected...
GAGTTTCGGAATGAAGTCGCTCTGTACCAGGCGTAGCAGTTTGTGAAACTGTTTCCCGTACGCCGCGTTCATCGCGAAACCGGCGTGTTTCAGAAACGCCTCCAACGCCGTGGCGCTGAACCTGTTGGGGGGTATTTTGTTCAGCAAGCGCGATACCCAGCTCCAAGCGTGCGCCAAACCGTGCGCGTGCTTCGCGTTTTCGACTTGCGTGTACGCGGCGTAGAAAAGCATGAAGCCTCGGAGTCGCAAACACGTGCTGTCGGTGTTTTCCAGCTTGGGAGGCTCACCGTGGTTTATCCCTGACTGGTCTTCAGCGTCGACGTACCCCATCAGCTTGAAGTACTCCTGGTCGCTAACGTACCGCCCCTCCACGAACGGGTAGTACTTCGGCACCGCCAGGACGCAGGATTCGTGAAGCAGGGCTATTAGTAATTGCCCAAACGCCGGGGCGAACACTGACACCCGCACGCTCACCTCGGCAAGCGCAAACGCGAACCGATTCAACTTGGAAACTTGCGAGTCGCACTGCGTGAGGACGCGCTTGCACAGGGAAAGAACGCAAAACGTGCGCTGGGGGTCGTATTTCACTTGGTGAAGAAACTGGCAAATGTCCGTGGCTTTTTGTTCGATTTGTTTCTTCGTCGCCGCGATTTGCGTCACGTGTACCGTGATTTGGTTGTTCAAAAGGCGCCGCTCCTTCTTCGCAACCGGCGAGGAGGCGTACTCCGCAACAACGGCTCGCGCATCACGCAGCGCCGACGCGAAGTGGCCCTCCGCCGCGCTCGCCTCCGCGCTGGTTTGGATCTTAGGCACGGCGCCGGCGGGACGACCGGAGCTCGACCCGGCGCCGGCGCCAACACCGGTACGTCGCGCCTGGTCAGCCGCAGCGGACGCAGCCTGCGCGTCCGCCTTGGCCTTGGCTTCAGCCGCAGCGGCGGCACCGGCGGCGCTCGCCGCCGCCGCCGCCGCCGCTTCCAGTCTCCGCTTCTCCGCGCTCTCCGCTTCCGCGTGGGCGCGCGCCGCCGCCAAATGCGCCGCGTTCGCCGCCGCCTCCGCCTCGGCTTTCGCCTTCGCCGCGGTCTCCGCCGCAGCTGCATCCGCGCGGAGCACCGCTTCCACCGCCGCCGCGTCCCGCTTCCACCGCGCGTCCATCGCATCCAGGGCCTCCCGCTCCTCGCGCTCCGCCTCCGCCGACTCCGCCGACTCCGCCGCCGCCCACTGCGCCGCGATGTCAAACGCGCTCGCCGCCACCGCCGCCCGCTCCTCCGCCTCCGCCTGCAGCGCCCAGTGCAGCTCCAGCTCCAGGGCCTCCTTCCTCCGGTCCGCCGCCGCGCGAGCCGCGGCGCGGCGAGAGGCGACGCGCTGGTGCGAAACCGCGCGCGCGCGGGACACGGCGCGCAAGCCCCCGGCGCCCATCGGGGATAAGGGGTTGGCGTTTGGGGTTACCTGACCTGGGTCCTTGGGCAATTCCGGGGATCCGAAGCGCGAATCGTGTTCCCCAAGCAGGTCGTCGTCCGAGGAGTCGTCGCTGTCCCTCGGCACGCGGATCACGCACGCGCCGCGCCACGGCGAGACGCGCGCGTCCCGGGCGTGAAACCCATTTCCATCCACGGCTTCACCGGATCTGCCAAACGTTTCCGAACCGCCACCGCCGCCGCGTACCACGCCGAACAGGACGTCGGAATCCGTGTCCGATTCCTCGGAGTCGGCGGACGCGTCTGCCACGCCTCGCACCGCCGCGTGCACCGCCATGCCGCGCGCCTCCACAACTGGAGCTCTTTTGATCCAAGCCACGTTTTTTTTTTGACCGCGAAGACACTTTGTTGAGACCATTATCACGCTACGATTCACCGATCACACACCCCCGCGCGCCTCCGTTCCCCGGCTGGCGCGATGGCCACCGCCGCTGTCGAGACGTGGACGTTCTGGGCACCATTCACGTACGGCTTGGTGTGCGTGTTGGTCGGGTACATCGCGAGCGAACTTATTTTCCCCGCCATCGAGCGCGCGTCGTACCGCGCGTCCAAAAGACTGGACCCGTACCAATGGCCCACGTTCGTGCAGGTCGTGGATGAGCTCGTGGCGCACTCGTTGTTACCCGCGTTCGGCAGGTGCATTTTGGTGTCGTCCTTTTACGGCGCCGCCGTGGTGATGAACCTCGGGAGGGACGAAACGCACTTCGGAGGTGGGTTGGAAACGCGTGGTACCTAAACGCGTAATTCTTACGACGCCATTCTCCTGGGGTCCAAGAAGACATTGCAGCAAATTTCCGCAACTTTTTACCATCGAACGTCGCGTCTGACCGTCGCATCATCGTCCCCGCCTCATCCCTACACAGGTCCTTGGATCGAGCAGCTCATCGCATCCGTGATGGTCGTGGTGACGTTCCGCCTCGCGCTTCGGGGCATCGACTTCCTTTTCGTGCTGCACATGAAAAACGTCACGGGGTCGCTGTTTTCGGGAACGAGCCCGAGCGAGCTACGAGCGCTGGTCCGGGCGTACTCGAAGAAAGGAACCGAAATCGAAACCGGTCTGGACGACGCGGAACAGGGCAAGCGCACGAAACGTTCCGGTTGTTTCGGCAAACCCCGGACCCCGAAAAACGTGTACGAGTCCAAGCACGACGACGCGTACAGCGACGTGAAACTGGACCCCGAAGTGGACAAGGCTTTTGAAAACAGGGCTGTTCACTTCGTGAAAGTAAGAGCGGACTTGGAGCGCGAGCGGCTTCACTTGAAAAAGGAAATCGAGCATGCGCTTGTTACCCAGACGAACAAACGCCAAACCGCGCGAACCGAAAAGAGCCGCGAAAAGAATGCCGCGCACGAAGAAAAGAAAGCCTGGCACTCCACGAACGCGTTTTCGATTTTGAAATCCACCCCCGAGCGTTCGCCATTACCGTCGCCGATGAGCTCGCCGATGACGTCGCCAAGGGGTGCACGTGCACCTGATGCACCAGTGGTTGGCACACAAAGTACCCCTGGGGACAACTCCGATTCCGCCCCGGCTGGCGATTCCGATAAAACGTTCAAGAGCCTTTCTGAGAAATCAGCCGAGCGAAAAGAAGCCAAGCAAAGCAAAGCGATGGACATTCTCAAGGCGGCGCCCTCGCCCTCGATGGAGGACCGGGGTTACTTCGCGCCGCCGAGTCCTGGGCCCAAATCGCCTTCCGTATCCGCGACCATGATGTCGCCCGCTTCGCCCACCGGGAGTGATTTCGCAACCGCTAAGTCACCCGTCACAACCCAAACCAAGGCCAAGGTTGAAGATTCTGCTTTGGTGGATGCTGCCGACGTCGCGCGCGTTCGTTTGGCGAAGGATCTGGAAAAGCGTTTGACCGCGCTTCATTTGGAGCAGAAGGCACTGGCGACCGAGATCTTCAACGCGCGCAAGGCTCGGTACGAACAGGACCAAAAACAGTGGATTTTGGATAAGAAACGGGACAACTCCCAAATGGAATTGTTGGCGTCGTCGCCGAACAGCGCCATGATGCTAAGCGCCAAGCCCGGTAACGCCCAGGATTCCGTCGAGGATGTAAGTGGCGGTACCGCTTCAAAATCCGCCAGCCAGGCTTCCATCGAGGATTCCATTAAAAGCACGCGGCGGCACAACGGCGACTTCGACGGGTTCAGCGACGCGCACGTGGTTTTGATTCTTCGGCGGTTCGCGAAAGGAATCGTCGCGTACCTGTTCCTGGCGTGGTTCCTGAAAGTGTGGAACGCGGACCTCACGTTCTTCGTCGCAGCGTCCGCGGTCGGGTTTCTGGTGGTTTTGCTATCCCTGCGCGAAGGTACGTATTGGGGCTTTCCCAAATCCCGCCTCCCTGTTTGCCGATTGTCCGCCCGTAATTACGTAATACACATAGCCCGAAAGACTGACGCTTTCTTTTCTTCATCGGAAGCCGCGCTCAACGTAATCGGCGCGTGCGTGATTGTTTTTTACAAACTCTTCGTGGTCGGTGATTGGATCAAAATCGAGTGCGAAGGCATGAACCGCCCGTTACGCGAAGGAGTGGTGAGGGATATTAATTTTTTCTTCACCACCGTGACCCGAGTGGAAGACATGACGGACATGCGAATCCCAAACGCGCACTTCGTGCGAAGATCCGTCATCAATGTATCGCGACAACACACGTTCCGGCACGAGTTCGTGATTCCCACGAGTTATGTCAAGGCTGGCAACGGCAGCATGGACGCGACAAGGGCGTTTATGAACGACGCGAAAAAACGAGTAGAGCGCGTCGGCGAGGTCAAGAACGTTTGGGTCTTCCTGGACCCCGAGCCCCTAGGCGCGGGCGGGTCGGAAAGGAGGATCAAGGTGCGTTTTGATTTCGCGCACGGCCCGGCGTCGCCCGCGAACATGAACGACCCGAAACCCCTTTCGGTGGCGGGAATCGAGTGCCGGGCCTGGCGGTCGTGGCTCAACTTTCTGGTGGTTAGGGACGACGCCATGACCGCGGCGATCGACGCCGCGGACACCGCGGCGGGTGTCGCGCTCGGCGCGGCGACGGAAAATCCCGCCTCGACCGGCGCCGGCGGGACCATTCGAAAACTGGAAATAACGCACCCAAAGGGCGGCACCAACGAGGGAGGATACGACGCGCAGTTCAACGCAACGCAGCGACAGTGGAGAGACAAGGGCAAGGCAGCGGAGACGCAATAAAGTGGGGTTTATATAAATAATGAGATATTTAATGCACGAGCGGTGGTTTGCAGTATCATACGCTAGACTACGGTTGTATCACGTATCCCTCTCCACTCGTCACCGCGCGTCGCCATCCGCATCCCCGACCCAGGCTTTTGCGTTTTTCCCCGAGCTCGAGACGAACTTCGGGAGGTCGTCCGTGACGTCCAGCACCCGGCTGGCGTAGTACATGTGGTGCGACGGCTGCAGGCGCGGCAGGGTGGGGTGCGCGTCCAGAATCGCCAGAGGTACCACCGCTGTTTTTCCTTTCGCCAGCGTGGCGTACACGGGCGACGCGCACGTCGCGCACCGAAACCGCTCCACCCGCGACGAGCTTTCGAAACCCACGAGGTGCGGTTCTTTTTTTTCGTCATCGTCATCGTCGCCCTCCTTCTCCGCCTCCCCGACGCGACCCACGGAGACCTGCCCGCCGCTGAACAAAGCCTGCGCGGAGAAAGGCGCGCCGGACAGTTTCCGGCAGTTCGCGCAGTGGCAGATGGAAACCGCCACGGGCTCGCCCACGCACATCACACGAACGGCACCGCAGAAGCACGTGCCTTGGCGCGCGGCATCTGCCTCGGACGCCATCGCGGAAATGGATTGGTTTCGACGCGCGGGACCGGGTTTGGCGGTTGTACCGCGGGTCAGGCGGGCGACACGAGACGCGACGGGTAACTCACTGACACGCAGGGATCGCGTCCCCGCCGTGAGCATCGACCAAGCAGCGCGCCGCGTGCTGTGCCTCCCGAACGGTTTCGTGCATGATGTTTCACAAAGCACTTTTCGGGATATTGTTTCGGCACCCTCTCACAGGTGAAGGCGCGGGCCTCGCGGCATCCCCCGGACTCGCCAAATGTCCGCCGCGGTCGCGTTTCCCGCCGTGCGCGCTTCAACGGGGGCTTCGCCATCGCGCGTCCCCTTCTCCGGGGCCGCGCGCTCCGCGACGACTCTTCCCCGGAATCCCCGACCCGGTGTGGTCAGCAAATCCCGGCCAAATCTCGGTCTTCCCGGCACACGTTTGGACCGCGGTCATCTCCGGGTACGCGCTGCTCCCGACCGCGACGAGCCCGCGCGTCACGGTGCCGTGAAGGAGTCTCTCGTGAACGACGACGGCCCGAGCCTGGTGGACACCGGCGTTGCGCCGAAAAACGAATCTCTGAGCGCGCAGATCGAAATTCAAGGCGTCCATCACGTCGCCGTGATTGTGCGATCCATGGAACGGTCGATGGATTTCTACCACCGGATGCTCGGGCTCCCGGTGAACCCCGACCGACCGAACGACAAGCTCCCGTACCACGGCGCGTGGCTCATGATGGGCAGCGAGATGCTGCACTTGATGGAACTGCCGAATCCCGATCCGGACGACTTGGAGTTCCGTCCGGCGCACGGCGGAAAAGATCGGCATTTCTGTATCGGGGTGCGAAACTTGCGCCCGCTGACGGACGCGCTTACACACGAAAACATCCCGTACACGGCGAGTCGCAGTGGCCGCCCCGCGATTTTCTTCCGGGACCCGGATTGCAACACAATCGAGGTGGTGCAGGGGCTGGAGTGGAGGGACGAACACGACAGGAATCTGACGCTCGGACCGTTGGTTTGAGATGAATATTGAGATGAATAGTAGTCTCTCTTTGTCTATTTGGGTTGGCCTTTCTTCCTTCGCGAAAAAGCCTCCGCTATGCTTTTCTGGGTTCGGTCTCGGTGGATCCCCATCGCCGTCATCCCGTCCCCTTGCCGCGCGACTTCCATGTCGCACCCCGAGCCTCTGAGCTGGTTCAACACCCCGGCGTGCCCGAACTCAGCCGCGAGCATAGACGCGGTTGATCCGTTGGAATCAACCGCGTTCAAGTACGAACGGCACGCCGTGGATACGTCGCGCGCCGCGAAGGCGGTTTCGTCCGTGGAAAAGAAACAACCCATCACGCGCGCGACGCACCGTTCCTGCCCGTTCGCCGCCGCGCACGCCAACAGCGTGCGTCCTGTTTGTGTATCCACCGAATACGGGCTCACGCCGCACCGCTCCAGTAAAATGTCCAACACCACGGCGTGGCCTTTGGATGCGGCGGCTACCGCTGCCTCGGCACCCGGGTTTTTTTTGTCGACTTTATTGGCTTCGTGGTCGTTTTCAAATCCCAAGTCAGCGCCTCGGTCCAACAGCGCCCGCAAGGTTTGGTGTTTGCCTGCCGCAACCGCTTCAAGCGCGGCCGCTCGTACCTGCGCGTCCCGGATCTTCCCCGTGCCTTTATCCGGCGCGGTGACGTACACGTCGTCCATCACCGTCTCCAGTTTTGAAACGTCGCCATCCTTCGCCGCGGCGACCAACACCGGGTACGCTTTGAACAAACGATCCACGAACGCCCGCGCTTCCGTGCCGCTCGCGTCGGAGTTCTTCACGCCGAGGTTCCAGCTCCCGGGCGTGCCTCCGCGCGAAGACGTTGTCGTGGTCACGGAACTGGTGTCTTTATCAGACGACGCGGATGCCGAGACACGCACACCGAGTGGCCTTCGTGCGGCCGTGACTGTCGACACACCAAAGCGCACCAAAGCGCCCCGCCGTACCAAAACAGGCGTGTGGGAAGTGGACGTGGACGCAGTGGCGAACGACCGCATGACACAAGACTCGCACGCGGCACGCGCGGTGCCGGTCAGGAACACACGCCGCGCGAGCGCACGTACGGCGCGGTCACGTATGGCGGCGTCGTCGTGTGCCCCGAGAAATCTTGGTTGCGGAAATGTGTGAGTCGGCTTTTCGTTTCAGCAACGAATCACAATTCGGCGCGTCCCTTGGACGCGCCGTCCCCGCGCGATGCCTCTGTTCCACTCCCTGGGTTTCGCCGGCGCTGGGTACGTGGTCTTGCGCTTGTTTCTCGAGCGGCTGGCGGAGATCCACCGCCGGGACCGGAAACGTGGGCGAGGAGGGCGCCCGAAACGCACCTCCCTCGGCATCCCAATCGTGAATCACGGCACGCGCGTCGTGCTGTACGGTTTGTCCGCCAATCCCCCCACCGGCCACGGCGGCCACGGCTCGATCGTGAATCACCTGTGCGAGCTGTTCGACGAGGTGTGGATTTTGCCCGTGTTCCGGCACGTGTACAAAGCGAAGCAAAACATGGTGTCTTATGAACACCGGCGACGCATGTGCGAGCTGGCGTTTTGCAGAGACGATCATGATTCGGGGTCGTTTCGGGACCGAAAAAAATACCGAAAAAATAAAAAAAACCGAAACCAGTCGCGCGGCGCGCTCGTGCGCGTGCTCGATATCGAAAAGAACGTGGTGCTTCAGGCACAGGCGGTGGCCCTGAAAAACGGGCTACCAGATGACTCCGTCACGGTCGGGTCGTTCGATATCTTAACAAAGATTCAGGCCGCAAACCGAGAAGCGCACTTCGCGTGGTGCCTGGGCGGCGACGCGTACCGGGACTTGCGGTGCGGGAAGTGGTAAGGGCCTTTCCCATTTACCACATTCCACCAACTGATTGCCCATACAAGACTGACACTTTTTCTTTTACAATCAGGCGGTCGCACGAACAGTTCCAAAGGAATTGCGCGCAAGTCGTGGTGCCGCGGTTGGGTGGTTTGGACGCGCTTCACGAAGTGGGTTTGAACGCGAACACCCGGGTGCTGGAAATAGAAGAAGTGGACGAAAGCATCAGCAGCACCACGATTCGGGAGATGCTTTTTGAACGCGGGATTTTCTGGAAAGAAGCGGGGGTTCGGTTGGCGAAGATGTATTCCCAGGGTGATGAAACGCAAAAGCCAAAAAACACAAAACCGAAATGGGACGGCGGCGATTTCGACGCCGACGTGTTAACGGATGCCATGCACCCGGACGTGTTGCGGTACATCGAGAAACACAGTTTGTACGGTTAGTAGGGTTTAGGGTATTACCTGGTAGTTCGTTAATCATCTGAATGTATCATGCTATCTCCCTGCATCTGAAAACTTGTGGATCTCACGACCCGCGACGGTACCGGGGCGGTACCTGTGCGGCTTCTTGACGCTGCCGGTGGCGGGGGGCGACTTGCGCGCCGCCTTGGTGGCGAGCTGCTTGCGGGGGGGCTTGCCACCGGTGGACTTACGGGCAGTTTTCTTGGTACGAATCATCTTGAGAGACGTGTGGGGGGTTGTGTCCAAGCGATTTCATCACACTGCTTTATTTCAGCAACTGCCTGAACTGTTTTGTTCGGGAACGCGAAACCCTCCTCTTCAGATCTGGGGAAGCGCTGAGGTGGAGCGCGATGGGGACGACGCTGGAGTCTCTTCCCCGCGAGTGTCTGGAAGAGGTGTTGTTGTATTTGGACGCGAAGGATGTGGTGTCTGCGATGGCGAGTTCTAAAACGTTGAGGCAAGTCGCGGGCGGCGAGCGCGTGTGGAAAGAATTCGCGTTCCGTGATTTCGGCGTGTGCGAGCCCCCGGGGGAAGAGACGCCTCCTTCGCGCACGCCTTATGGGGACAAATTGGAAGGTTCGCGGTGGCGGGGGTTATACGCGGACGTGAGGTTCCAGCTACACAGGCGAAATTACTGCGAGGTGGACGACCCGGGTGACGCGATTCGGTACGACAGCCGGTGTCCGAAAACCGAGGTTGCCGTGTTGAGGTCAAAAGGGCTGTTCTGCGACGGCGGCGTGGACGAGAACGACCACGAGAACTGGTTCGGGAACGTGTTCGACGTAGAAGGCCCGACGCACAGGTTCTACTGCAGCGCGGCAAGTATTAACGTCCACCTCGTGGGGTGTTTCGCGGAAGGCGACGTGCACGGCGCGTACAAATGGAGCGCCGCGACGCGCGCGCGAAGGCGGTTCATGGCCAAAACAAGTTCCCTCCTAGCGCACGTGCTGGAGAAACTCAGCGCGCAGAGTTCCCTGCCCCCCGAAGAGCAGCTCAACTTCGACGCCGTGGTGGCGGCGTCGACGGTTTTGCCCCCGTACGACTTCAACTCCTGGCCGTCGGAGGAGCTCGGGGCTTTCTTTACGCATTACGTTCACCAGTACCGACGCGACGATCCTATTTCCCAGCTGTTTCTGTTTGAAAACGAAAAGCGCGCACCCACCCCGCTGTCCGAGTCAGACGTGCACGCGCAACTCAACGAAATCGCCGAGTTCGTGGATTGCGACCACGAAAATGAACAAACCCTGCTGGACCCGGCCGACTCGCTTACCTACACCGAACCTTTGCCTGAGTGCGAACACGTTTTGTACAAGTACATGCGCAAAACCTCGCCGGCGCAGGCGGGCGAGGCGCGACGGGCGGCGATGGGTAAACGCCCAACCGCGCGGTTGGCGCATACGCAGTGGAAGGAACCCCTGGATCTTTTCGCGCAAAGCGCGGCGACGCGGCACTTCACCGACGACTACGCGCGGTTCGACATCCGCGGCCTCGAGATTGACGACACGGTTTTTGGTAAGGTGAACGCGTTTGCGAACGCGCAGACGGGGGAGGACCCGTTTGCGGGCGAGCCGGTGTGGCGCTCGGCGCGGCGCCCGACGTTCACGGACATGGCCTTGCAGCTCGCGCGGACGTTTAACGTAGCGGATTACGAACGCGATGGGCGTCGCCCGCGACGCAACGGCGACGGCGCCGTCGAAATAGTTCAAGACACGTCTCCGTTTCAACCGACGGAGACGTTTTCGTACCAATCCTTCGAAACGCACGCCGGGTGTACCACGTTTTTCGTGCACGACGAGGAAACCAGGGAGGAGCTGCTGTACAAAAAGCCGTGCGAGAGGTCGGAGCCTGATGACGCGGAGTGGATCGTTGGGTCGTGCGTGGACGGCGATGACGATGACGACGAAAAAAACAAAACAAAACCGTCCGGGAAGAAACGAGGAAGGGCTTCGCGACTTGACCAAGGCCAAGAACCACGCGATGGCGCGCGAAACGTGAACAGGGATGTAACCGCCAACTCCGCGTACCCCCTGCTCAAGCGGAACTGGAAACGGTGGCGCCACGTTGGCGGCGTGGTGAGCGCGTTTGAGATTGACCGCACCGGCGCGTTTACGTGTCCGGTGTCGTGCGGCGCCGTGTTCTTCTCGCCGGGGCCGCCGCGTTTGATTGACGCGGCGACGCGAAGGAAACTGCGGGCGGCGGCGCCCAACGACGCGCCGCCCATGAGCGCGCATCCAAACGCCGCCGCCGTTGGCGACTTCATTCGAAACGCGGTGGGAGGTGACGGTGACGTAGGGTCGTCCGTGTCTTTGTTCGACGGCGTCGATACCCTGGAGAAGCTAGAAACCCTGTGTGACACCGACGCACGCGGATGCCGCGGTTTGAAAATCGCCAAGGTCACGACTTTTCCCAACGGCGTGGTGGTGGAGTTTGTTCCTCGCGTTTCCCGAAACGTCGCTCCGCAGCGAAACGGTGAAAGGCGGTGCGACACATACACCGCCGACGCCTTCGCCCCCGCGTGCTGGTTCAAATTCCACCAACGCGACGCCCTGGCGCCAACCGTGGTCGCCGACCCGCAGCGGGACGTTTTGCGGTACCGCCTTTTGAAACCGCGGTGGGCGCGCATGCACTGCGTGAAGGTGCGTGTTGGGCGTTTCCCAAATCCCGACCCTACGCATTTGCCCCCACAAAACTGACACTTTTCGTTCACAATCAAAAGCTCATCGCGCCCGAGAACTTGATGCGGGAGTGGGAAGACGACCACTCCGCGGCGAACATCGACATCCGGCGGTTCACCGTGTTCGGCGCGTCGGTTGCGCTGAGCGACCACTCGATCGGAGGGCGTGTTCAAATCAAACCCGCGGATGTTGGGATTTTCACGAAAACGCCGGGGGTGGAGTACGAGGACGACGACGAAACGAAATCCCCGATGAGCGACGAAAGCGCCGATGAGGCGAGCAAATCGGACGAGCTGAGTTAACACCGATGCCCTTCCGATGAGGGAAGCTAATAGAGATGCCCTTCAGATCGAGCTCGTGTAACACAGTCAACAGTAAAACATATATTGTGATTGTATTACAAAACCAGACGACACCTACTACACACCTTACTTACTTGGCGTTGGTTTTCTCCCACTCCGCCGGGGTTTTCGTGGAGAGCTGCAGCGCGTGTAGGCCGTCGTCAAACTCTTTTTGAAGGATCGCGTTTACCATGCGGTGGCGTTTGACCTGGGGCATGCCGTCGAACTTCCCGGAAACCACGGTGACGTTGAAGTGCGACTCGTTGGAGCGAACCCCGGCGTGGCCGTCGTGCAACCCCTTGTGGTTCGCGTGTTTCTCGGAGTCGTCGTTCACCACCAGCATTTCGGGCGCCAGCGATTCCGAGATCTTTGACGCGATAGCCTCGCCGATGGGGCCGTACGTCGCGCGTGACGGGCGGGGGCCGCGGTTGGCACGCGCGGGGGAAGACCGGCCGTGACGACGCACAGACGCGCAAGCCGGCGCGACAACGAGCGAGGCGAACACGGTCGCGGACATGACGGGAGCGTGCGAGGAGGTGTGAGTGGGGACGGTAAGGGCGGGGCGCACGAGGGGCGGAAGACACGTGTACCGTTTTGTCGGTCCAAGGAAAATCGCGAAGAGCAGAACAGAAGGTCGCCGAATTGTAACTTGAGTATGTATGGTGGCGTATCTCCCAATACAATCACACTCGATATATCCGCACCTTTTTGCTCCCCTCTGTTCCGTCCGCACCCACCACGTTGTACTCCAGCGAAATATCCAGCGCACGCGCGCGTTCTTTCTCCAAACACTTGGCCATCCCGACCCTGACTTTTATGGAAGACGCGGGGTTCGCGACGGACCCGATTGCGTCCTTTTCAGAGGAAACGCAATCTTCGTCCGTCCCGGTCCAAAGCGCGATAGGTTCCGGGAAGTGCAGCATGGTCTGCGCCCAGTGCGTTCCGCGCGCGTGCGGCGACGTGGACAACACCCCGGGTTTTTCGGAACTGAACCTTTCCGAAAACAGCGTGTCGAACCAAAGCACCACGCCGTGCACCATCACCGGCCCGGCGGCGTCTTCGTCCACAATCGTCGACCGCTGCGTCAACCCCGTAGCGCCTTCCCCCGCCCCGGCGGTGACCTGTTTGTCGTGCTCGTCCCCTCTGATTCCGTCACTCCTGGCGACTAACGTCACCGTGCCGCACGTGAAGTCGAGGTCGTTCACTGA
>Ga0115004_10003507_pt1 | contig 12777 bp, 6 predicted proteins | sample ArcticOcean_MG_C_10_FD_88737 | JGI IMG/M metagenome (GOLD analysis project Ga0115004, IMG submission 88737) | Marine microbial communities from western Arctic Ocean - ArcticOcean_MG_CB11_90 | ecosystem: Environmental > Aquatic > Marine > Oceanic | place: Arctic Ocean: Canada Basin | collected...
ACTCATATACGAGAGTGATCGCAGTGCCATCATCATCGTTATCGTTATTATCGTTATTATCGTTATTAAATACTATACTATTTCTTTTTCTTTTTCTGTTTTTGAGGTTTCTTTCTCGCAAAGCGCGAGATATTTTTATTGATTTTATTTTTCTGCTGATGGAATTTTTCGCCTACATTTGCCTACAAGTTTAGCAGCCTGACATGACTGAGAGACTGCTGCTGATTGCTGATATGGGCTCTCTGTCATTATTGTCATTTCCATTTCCAATCAAGATTTCGACCAAATTTTCGTTCGCTTCGTCGTCACCGCTTTTTTCGTTGATATAAATAAAAAAATATGTTTACTACCGTGCAGACGACGAATAGAATGATATCTTCTTTCACTACTACTTCATCTGCTTCATCTACTTCATCGCAAGCACGATTTTATTATCGCAATAATGGTCTTCCTCTTACGCTTCCTTTGACGAAGACGAGAAAGAGTTCCATCATCGCTCGTGATGCTGATAACCAGAAGAAATCTAATAGTAATAATAACAATATTGTATCAATAAATGACGACGACGACGAAGAAGATGATGATGATTTTTTACAGTTCCTTGAAGACTCCATGGAAGTGGCATCTGGGGCAAAAAAAGACGATGATTGGATAGGTTTACCTGGGACAGATATGACCGGTGAAGAGTTGAGAAAGTTAGTGTTGAAGAGGTATGGAAAGTTATACGATACGAGAATATGTCAACGAAGAGACTCAATGAACAAGCTACAAATGTTTTTACAAATCATGTGAAGTTCGTTGGACAAAAGAGCTTCCCAATGACCGAGGCTGAATATATTGAACAAACCGACGCGGTAGCCGAAATTCTTACGATGAAGAATAGACAAGATCTCGTTAGACAAAGCTTACCGAGGTGGCCTAAGTGGCCGAAGATGGATACGACTGGAGCCAACGCGGTGATGATACCGCTCGATGTAGACGAAGAAGATTTAACCATTAATGGAGAGTAATAATAATAATAATAATAATAAATAATACATTTTTGATATACTAATATCTATTTTCCTCTAATTGCGGCTTTTAAATTCGGTAGTTCCTCTAATCCGGTTCGTATTTCGAGTAACTCGATCTGTTGCTTCACTCTCGCTAATCTTGCATACATAGGTCTCGCATGTCTCTTGTCCGTTTTCGATGCGACTATATTATTCACTTTCAGCAATCTCGCATCGAACGCTCTTAAGCGTTTCTTCAAATCGCTCTTCTCCAAAACAAGCTCATCTCTTGTCATTTGCCTCGTGCTCTTGTGATATAAATGTTCCAAGGAAGTGCCTAAACATCGTTCGGATTCTGCTCTTATGGAATCAAACGATTCAATAAACTCTAATACGCAATCATCGACTGCTTCATCGAAGAATTTCTGGATCGTCGGTTCTGTTTCTATTCTTGTTATTATCGCTAACTCGTCGAAGTCGTTTTTTGAAAAATTCTTTCCTCCCGTTGATGCCGACGACGAAGGTTCGTTTTGTTCATTTTCAAAGTTATCGTCGTTGTTAATATCGTTGTCATTAACAAAGCTCTGCGCGGAGAAGTTCGTTCCACCTTTTCTAGTGCCTTCTGTTGTTACAGAAGTCGTAGCGATCGAGTTTGTCTTATCACGAAGCATTATTACTATTAATTTTGTCGGCCGATCAAGTAAACAAGTTTATGATATGACGAGGGGGTAAACGAACTCGTATTATTATTATTTCGTATTTGTTTTCTGTCTGTCATGTGTCTGTCCTTGCTCGATTTGAAAAAACGGCTTAAAAAGTCACCCGCCGAAAAAAACGCATAAAAAAAAGAAAAGGAGAACGGAAATTAAATCTTCTTCAGATCTCCGCTCGCGCTACTTTATATAGAATGGTCTCATCATCAACGTATACGTACAAACGAGAACAAACGAATAAAGAAACTGTTAATGATAACGATGATGATAATAAAGAAAACGATTATAGTAATAATAGTAAAGATAATAGTACTAATAACGACCCATGGAAAGGTGTTTCTGATTTAAGGGGAGATCAACATTATATTAACTTAGGAGTAGCAAGGAACGCGACGGCGTCGGAGATCAAACTCGCGTATAGGAAGAAAGCGAGAGAACATCATCCAGATAAGGGAGGAACGGAGGAGATGTTTGATAAAGTACAGAAAGCGTTCGAGTGCTTAATTGACCCAAGGAAACGCGAAGTCTATGATACGTTACAGCACGTTGCGAAGTATAGATATATCCCAGGCGTAACGCAGCGAGCAGCTGGAGGAGAGGACTTGCTGTTGGACGATATTGCAAGGTTAGGGTTAGAGACGGACGCATCGACGCAACTTGTTGTGTTATGTGAAGTCTGTGGACGACCATCGACGCGCATATGCATTTGCTCTTTATATTACTGCGATTTCTGTGAACGGAAGCAACATTGGAAAGGCGAGTTTGGCTTACATTGGCCGTGTACACAATCGGATAACTTGAAGATCGAGCTCGGGAAGAAGGATTTAGAGGTGAAAAAGAAAGAAGACGCGAGAAGACACGAATTGGAAGATCCAAACTTTCGAGACCCTTCTGCTTTGCGCACAATTCGAGAGTTCAAAGAGAACGCCGCAGAGATTTATAGCGGAAAAAAAACGAAAACGCATCACACGAAGTACTTCGACATGCGCCTGAGCAAATATTACATGTGGGCACAAACAACGCGTCACGTGTATATCGCTGTCATGTTACCGACCGGCTATGAAGATAAACATCTCCACATGGAAGTTAAAGGGAGAGTGTTGGTCTTGCAAAGTGAAGACTCACCACCAGTGATTGAAAGGCAACTTGCGTTTGACGCCTCGGAAGAGTTTCCGATACAAACTTTACAAACAGAAGATAAACGATTCTTCGTCATGTCCGTTCCAAAAAAAACCATGGGCTTCGATATCAAACAAGCTTTCGAAGGGGATCCAGACTTTGCGCGCTGTTTGCAACCGCCGTATACTTTGTTCGAAACTAATACCGAAGTAATCATGGAATTTGAACTCCCATTTTGGATCGACGAGGCTGACGTTCGCGTGGATATCACGAAACGTTCCGTTCGCGTTCGCGTGACGAACGAAATCGACACAGAGCGAACGTTTTGGCGAAAAACATCTGGACCGGTTGAATTGCGAAGTAATTGGGAGGCGATTATTCCCGAAGAGTGTGCATGGTCCTTGGACGACGAAAGCATAAACTCAAGTGGTGAAAAATGTCGTATCTTGATGATTTGCTTCGCGAAACCAGAAGCTGACGAGGAGGAGAGAGATTTCAAGAAAGGAAAACGCCAAGATAATAGGTTCGCGACGTCAAAAGGCTCAATATCCGCGACTGCTGATTCTGGCGTGCGCTTTTTTTACGAAGACGAGGACGAGTTTGATCTCGAGGCGATGCTTATTGCGATGGTTTATATGGAGCAAGGAAAATGCTTCGTCCCCGCAAAACCGGAAGCCGTCTACCGTCCGCCATTTGATGCATCAAAGATTATAAGCGATGTCAATGCTTTGCCGGAGAGGATTCAAAAAATTCTCGAAACTATGCTAGAGGGAGAAGAACACTTAAACGAACGAGAAAATTTAGAAGCGCTTGGCAACAGTGTGCTGTGATTTTATTAACGGCAAAACAATATTATGCTAAACTAAAAACACTTCCTATATTTACACTAGCTATTATTACTAAACTACTAAAAATCTGGAATCATATCAGAGTCCGAGAGTTCTTCTTCTTCTAACCAAAAATTGCCAGAAGCATCGGAGTCCGATGCGTTTTCATCAAAGAGTTTGTGGGGTTCTGCTGTAGTTGTTGTCGTTGTTGACGACGACGAAAGGAATTTCTTATCGTTTGTATTTTCAACCAAAGCTTCTTGGTCTAATCCAATATAGGAATCAGACATGATAAATATAGTAGCGCTGCCAACATTCAATCCGCGTGGAAAATCATCGATTTGCAAGACTACTTCAAAATTATCTGCAAACTGTGCGCGTCTCATTGCGATGAGTTCACCGTTCGTTTTCTCGCCTACAACAATCCACCAACCTTCGTCTTTTTGTTTCGGCCATCTTGGCGCATACGCTCTTGGTGCAGTTTTGCGCCCAGTTCTTTTACCCGAACGTTTCAAAGATATTTGAATGCTAACATTTCTTCGTCCATCATTGCTATTAATTTTGTCAGAGTGTAAAGTGGCATTAACGTCCAAAAGCGGGAGGTTTGCGCAGACGTTAAAAATTGCCTCACTCTTCGATTTCGAAAGACCGCACTTTGATAGAACTTCATAAAACGCATTCTTGCGGTGAATGGCAAGAGAAACAAGCTCTGGAAGGCATGTAATTTTTGCAAATCGGTTAAATTTGGAAACCTGCTCGTCGCCGATATTCGGCAAAAGTAGTAAGGAATTATCATCTATCGCGAGACCTTGAATAATCATCTGATTGAGATTCATTATGGACAACGCTGCAGAGAGCCATCCAGCCTCACTGACGATTTCCGTCATCGCTTGCAATATTCGTTGCGACTGATCGAGAACAGATTTTGTATCCGTGTGATAATCTGACATTGGCAAAGGAAGTCGCAAAAAATGTGCCTGGAACAGCAACGAAGTCTTGACGTGAGGATCGTCATACGCTCTTTTATCAACTCTATATCCTCCAGCTTTGAGAACGTTAATAGCCAAATCAGCGTTCAGTTTATCCTCATTATGTCGAACGGGAGTTTCGTCATATTCTGCAACGTCACAAAGCGTCGTTAAAACATCTTCCAACGTATTTGATTTCTTCAAACGCTTTGAAAACACGGCCATGGTCTTGAAATTTAGGTAATAAAAGCTCGCGATTCTACCAAGCATTAAAGGCTTGATTGAATCATCGTCTTCATCAATAGCGACGCATTTGGCATTTGCAAGCGTTTCCATAGTTTCTTCAACCATTTCACTTAAGTACGCATTCACAGTATCGTGATTGGTATTTTCGAGATTGTAATAACTCGGATTTTTCATAGCGCGCCGAAAAAAATACGTCCACGTGAGGTAATCAACAGCATCTTGTTTCGATTTAATCGCACCGCCCACGACTTCGGCATTAAAGTGGTCTTCTAAACACTCATTCAAACACGATTCTACGGGAAAAGGTTCATATAGAAACTTTTTGTAGAAATTCTTCTTCGGTTCGTGAACGAGAACGACGCAACAGCCGCTCTTATCGAATTGCGGACGTCCAGCTCTTCCCATCATTTGCAGAACGTCCGTGATTGGAAAATCTTGATACCGCCTCGTTTTTCCATCATAAAACTCGGTTCCTTTAATAACAACTAAATGAGCTGGAAGGTTAACGCCCCAAGCTAAAGTTGAAGTCGATACCAACACTTGAATTTTGCACTCTGAAAATAGCTGTTCAGCCACGCTACGGTCTTCGGGAGATAAACCCGCGTGATGCAAACCTATGCCAAACTGCAACGTATGTTTCAGAGCCGGATCTTGAATATTTACTATTCGCTGTTCTAATTCATAGCTATCGCAGTGAACAAAAGCATCGGGGCTCTCGTCAGCAGCGGCGTAAGCAATCAAATCAAGTGCTGTCAATCTCGTTTGCCTCCTCGACGAGACAAAAACTAGAGCTGGTTTTGCGTTTGAGTGTGTTCGAATGGCCGCATACGTTGGTTTATTCATCGAAAGCATGCGCGGACAATAAAATTTTCCAGGAAAACCTTGGATGTGGCACTCAAGAGGCACTGGACGAACAGACGGGCGAAAGTTGAACAACCCTTCATCGTTTTCTATGCCAAGCCAGTCACCTAAATCTCTCGCATTGGCTAAAGCCGTCGATAATCCAACGATGCGAATTTTCGACTTTGTTCTAGCTGAAATGTAATTCATTCTTGAAACAATTGCTTCGAGAATCGGTCCACGATCGGCGCCTAAGAGATGGATTTCGTCGATGACAACAAGTTTCACCTTACTGACGTAAGAACGACTTTGCCAGTTTCTAGAAATGCCGTCCCACTTTTCAGGTGTTGCAACGATAATATCAGCTCGCAGCAGCGCTCGCAAATCCGGAGTATAGTCACCAGTAAGTTCAACCATTGTCTTCTTCACGACAGGACAGAAGTTTTTCTTCCAATCATCGACCCGCTCACGCACTAACGCTTTCAAAGGTGCAATGTAAACGACCTTGCTTCCTGGCGGTTCATCTCGAAACATCTTTAAAATTGTTAATTCTGACGATATCGTTTTACCCGAACCCGTCGGTGCACCTAAGAGAACGTTATGGTTCGTATGATAGAGCGTATGAAACGCTTGCGTTTGAATTGCATTAAAATGTGAAAATTTCTTTTCGTAAAGAGATTCATAAGTTGGATTATTCAACGCAGATCTTGGAAGCGGGTTCAAATCCAATAATTCCGTGTTCGGTGGCGGTTCCGAAGGAAGTACAATTTCTTCCAAATCAAGTTCTAGAAATGATTCACATCCTAACCAATATAAGTGCGTGCATCGCAGGAAATATTGAGGCGGTCGTGGTTCGAATATAGGAATTGTAAACGCCAGAGCTACCGTTCCCTCTTTGTATTGCTTTTTGCTCAAAGTGAAGGTCTCGGTATGATAAACGTGTTCATTCACGGGATCCTCGACCCAAATCAACCATTGCTGTGTTTGACCATGAACTTCTTCTCTCCACGTGAAGTCAGGAGTTAATGTTACACTGACACGAAGTACTGATTTTGTGATTGGTCTAACTACAGCTTCAAGATTAACGTGAGGAAGTTGTTCAACGCAGCGTTTAACCTGAGCTCCAACAACGGCGTTGAGTCGCAATAAATCACCTACTTCTTTTGCACTCATATCCAGCAATCGATCAACCGTGGCATCTTTTTCTTCAAGTTTATATATAGTCTCTGGCTTTAGCGTATTCTCGAATTGACGCAATGGCGAATGGTGAGGCCATAACCTTCGATCCACGGCCTTTGACAGAGTTAATAACGTTTCCGCGAGAGAAGGCCATCCGCGCTTGAGCATGAGCTCAAACAAAGCGCGACATATTCTGCCTGCATTCTGAGATATATAACTAGAATCTGCAACCAATGAAAACGATTCCAAACGCGCTCTAGATACGAATACTTGCAAAAGTAAATTCACTTTGGCAACTTTATCGCTCATATCTCCTTTAATTTCAATTGGACACGCAGAACGACGATTTCTTCGCAGCGCCTCGAGTTCGGGCATTTCATCCTCTCGAGGTGCAATGTTTTCAAACTCTGAAGAGTGTGCGATTGCGTGCAAAACTTCTGGCAAAGACATATGACGATTCATCATCTCTTCGAACATTTCCATCGAGGCGACTTTGATGTAAAAGTGGGATGCGATTCGTCCAGCTTCAGTTTGGTACAATTGACCAGACTGCTCGTCGAATCGAATCATTTTCGCCTTGTGTAACTTTCGCGCGGCAGTTTTGACTAAATTTCTACGATGCTCAATGAGTCCAGGATCCATACGAACTTCATCCCATGTCAAACCATATCCGAGTGGATTTTGTTCCATTCTCGTATGTAAATATGAGTAGCTCAACCATTGCGCTCCTTCGCGAACATTTGTCACAGTCCCGAGAACGATTTCTGCATTAAGATTATCTGCCAAGCATTCTATGAATTGTGACTCGATTGGTGTGGAGTGCGTCAACATCGAAACATACTTTGAAAGCTTTTTATGTTCGGTGATAATAACGCCCTCACCGCTTGTATCGAAACCAGGTCTTCCAGCTCTACCGAAAATTTGCTGAACGTCTAATACGCCAAGATCTTTAAAACCACCCGCACTTGCGTCATAGAGTTGCGTTCCTTTAATTATAACTTGATGCGCAGGTAAATTGACACCCCATGCTAAGGTTGCCGTACAAACTAAAACTTTAATCACCCCGGCTGAAAACATTTGTTCAACGAGCGTACGATCTTTTCTCAACATCCCAGCATTATGACATCCAAAACCTTTAAAGAATAGCTCTTTCATCTCTTGATTTCTTGATCGCGATACTTCACGCGCAAATATAGACTTTTCTTCGTGAGTATCGTTCGAGAAGAGTTCGATTTCTCCAGTTTCTCCCGCAATTTCGGCTAACTGCCTTGCCGTTTTAACAGTATCCTTCCTAGAATGTACAAATACCATCGCTTGCTTACCTTTTCGAAGCGCATTGCACGCTTTTTCAAAAGCAATACGAATGGTCACATTTTGGCGCTTCATAGCATTTGTCTCGGAAACTCCAATGAATACCTGCGTAAGCGGAATCGGTCTAAATGACTGGTCAAATACAAATAAGCCTTTATCTTCCACGACGCCTAAGAATAGCGCAACGTCTCTCGGATTTGGCAAAGTTGCTGATAAACCAACTATACGAATCATCGACTGCGTTTGCTCCACTTGCCTCCGCGTTCTTGCAACGAGCGTTTCAATTACCGGTCCCCGCTCATCATTCAACAAATGCACTTCATCGATTATTAGAAGTCGTAGTGTAGATGCGACTGAGACTTCACCTCCTTTCCGCGTGATTACATCCCATTTTTCTGGCGTTGTAACTATAATATGCGTTTCATCCAACTCGCGTTTTGAAAGTTGAGTATCACCAGTAAGCTCTCGACATACAATACCCAAGTCTTCAAGCCGTTTCTGAAAAGTTCGCGTGACTTCGGCAGCTAATGCCTTCATCGGGGCGACATAAACAATCTTGAAATCGTCGTGCTCCAGTAGACAGTTATTTTCCTCATCGAAATGCTTTGCGATTTCTTGCATCGCGCAAAGCATGGCTATATTTGTTTTTCCTGCTCCAGTAGGTGCACATACGAGAACGTTTTCATTCGATGTGTACGCGCACTCGAAAATCTTGGATTGAATGCGATTAAACGTCTCTATTCCTTTGAACGCAGATTGTGCCCACGTTGGAAGATATGATACAGAAACTTGCAGCTCACCGTCACCGACTGCATCGGGAACACGCGCTGGAACGTAAATTTCTTCGTAGCCATTCATGACTTTGCGAGAAGTGCCCGGTGGAAGAGCTTTTTTACCCCCATCACTACCTAAACCTAATCCACGTAAACTGTTCAAAATATCGTCTACGCTTCCAGGTACAGCTTCATTTTTGTTTGGTAACGGTAAAGCATCGTCGCAAAACGCGCCGAAACCTAGTCCAGAGTCGTTTGTAAACCACTCTAGCAAGTACTCACCGTGCCCTCCAGCTGCTCTCCGCTTATTCCTTCTTTCTTCCTTCTTGCGCAATTTTTCCATGGCTAAGTCTGTAGTCGATTTAACCGATACGGCTGATTTATTCTTTGCATAATCGTCTTGCGGTTCATCAGGATCAAAAGCTTCTTTGAGCGCTTGCAAGCGTTGTCGGATTGCATCAGCAAGTTGTCCTCTTTTTTCGCACACGCTTGCGACGAGATCAAACCCTCCGTCCCCGAGTAAATCAAATAATTCAGAAGCGCAATTTTCGTCCGACGTAGTGCTATTCAAGCAGATGCGACAAATGTTTCCACAAATATCAGTCCAACCAGCGAACGCGTCTGAATTCTGGTTGTTCTCTCTAAATCTTTCGCATTGTTCCCGGAGCCAAGCGAGAAGAGACATTGTTGCTAAGCCTTCTTGAGGCAAAGGAAACGTTTGTTGTACTGAAGAACGACCTGCTCCTAAATCCGAATCTAATTCGTAAAACGACGGTGTCTTTGCTCGTTCAAGTTCTAGTGACGCTAATTCGTTCGCTCTATCAAGACCGTTAGTCATGTTTGATAAAATCGAAGATTCCAATGATGATTTTTTCTGTCCTTTTATCTTATCCATCATACTTTCAAATTCATCCGCTCCGATGAAATATTTAGGGGCATTGAAAAGAATCTGAGAGCCGTATTCTTCTTTCGTTTCACTAATCGTTCCTTCTGTCGTATTTACCGTAACCAAATCACCGCTCTTCCTCAATAGAATTGCTGCTTCCCAAAATTCTTTCCAGCATTTCGTGGATTCACCGCTAGTATCGCTTAGCGCTCCACCTAATTGCGATTTGACAAAAACAAAAGCTTCGTATTCGTTCGTAGTACGTTTCACCTTGATCTTCCTTTTCTCAAGTTCTGGCACTTTTGCATACTCGGCATCCTTAAAATCTTCCTCTAGTTTCCAATCTATATCTAAGTTCTTTCTAACACAACCGTATAACTCTGCAGGCGCTTCGAGCAGTTCTTCCGAGGTGATTAAATCGTTCTCAATTCGTAACAACTGCGTCGCTGCATTCGCGACTGACTCGAGCAACGAAATCATCTCCTTATCAATATTATCAATCTGTACATCTTTGTTCAGAACTAATTTAGATAGTTTCAAAAGAGCGAGAGTTCTATTCTTATTCGCTTTATTCGTGGCTTGTCTAAAACTCGTCGTGAGGTTTTCATGGTCGTTGAAGTCTTCTAATGCGAACTGTTTCGCTCGCTCAATGTACGCTTTATCAACATCACGCACGTAATCATTATCATCATCATCATCATTATTATCGAGTTCTTCTTCTTGAGCTCTCAAGAACGTCGTTAAACGAGCCGGTGGTTTCCGATGAGACTCCACCATCTATTACTACTACTACCTTGTATAGGTGATTTTAAGTGCTTTTGCCTTCATCGAATTTTGATAATATTAATGTCAATAATTGTCAACAAATTCAGCTCTATAAAGGAAAAGAGATCGTATCCTCTTTTGTGTGTGTGTGTGTGTGTGTGTGTGTGTAGATATAGATATAGATTAAAGTGACGAGTATATGTCGTCAAAACTTTCCTGCAAAGCACCATCACCCTCAAAACAAAGAAGAACACGACGACGACGCTTTCTGGAATTTACTTCTTCTTCTGCCAGTCTGCATATTATTAATATTAAATATATTCAAATATTTACTCACTGTCGTAATCTTCGATCGAGAGATAGTGAAAAAGATGGGATTCTTCTCGAGAACGAGTTCAAATGCTTCGACGACGACTGATGAGAAAGAACACGATGGTGTTGTTGTTGTTGTTGATGATGATGATAATAATAATAACAATAATAATAATAATAATAATAATCCAATGAATGCTTTAGCCGAAGCAATCGAAAGAGGGAAGAACGAGAAGACGATTGATGATAGGATCAAAGTCGCGTTAGAATGCCCGTGCGTGAAACCTTTAAGAGATACGAGTTGTAAAATGGAATTCGATGGAGCGCTCGCGTGCTTCATGAAAGCAAATGAACAAACGAGAGCGAGCGATTGCGCTGATAGGTTTGTTCATTTACATCAATGCATGGTTTCACACGCTGAAGAGTTTAAAGAGTTTACGGAGGAATTGATAAAACATAAGAACGTGGAAGGGCCGGCACAAGTGTAGAGTAATATCTATTAAATTGATGTAGTTTAGGAGTTTAGTAGTAGTTATAGTCGTAGTCGTAGTATTATTAATATATCCCGCTTTTGTATTATTAGAGCGACGAATCAAGCCATTTTTGCGCCTTCGCCGAAACCGAAGCCTTTGCGGTTTTCAATTTTGCTGCCAAGAGCGCATCGGCAATCGTAAACAAACTTCCACATACATAATCGCCACTTTCGAGCGCTTTTTCAACTCTAAAGAGAACTTCCTCAATATTTGTATGGTGAAACAATTCCACGAGCGATTCACACTTCGCATTTTCTTTGGCCGAAGTTGGCAACATCGCAAGGCTCGACGCTTGCGTCGTCTTTGCGAGGTATCTCGCGATTGACGTTGCAGAAGTCAATACAAAATCACCACCTTCAATCATGGCCGGTCCTTCCACGTTTTCTGGATCCGCGAACAAAGCTTTTTGTTCCTCTGTCATATCAACCGCGATTGATTTCTTCAAAGCCACAGATTCGGGGAACTTTTTCAAAATCGATTCCAAAGCGATGGAACCAGCACATTCGCCAGCGTTGACGAAAACTGAAATAGGTCCAGCAGATGCTGCATCGTTACTGCTCGCAAACAAAGGAGCTGGTGCCGGCGAAACGGCAACCAAACGTTTTTTGTTGTCCAATTTGTTCACAAAAGGAATAAATTCAATACCGCACATCCACGGGCGCAAGGCGGGAGGCACGATCATCCCATCCGGAGTCTGCCAGTTTTCAATCAAACAGCAAAGTGTTCGCTCAGTAGCCGTTAACGTTGAGTTCAAAAGATGCACGAACGTCTTTGTTTTCTCCGGGCCTTTTTGCGGAGCGCCGTAGCGAATATCGAGTCTTCGAGATTGATAATCTGTGCAGTTCGAGCACGAGACGAGTTCTCTGTGTGTCCTAGACGATGGGAACCACGCTTCTAAGTCGAATTTCTTCGCCGCGGCGTCGTTCAATTCTCCAGAAACTATGTTCACGACGTTGTATGGTATATTCAACGATTGATAAAATGCCTCGGCATTACCAATTAAACGGTCCATTTCTTCCCACGAGGCGTTTCCTTCCGGTGTCACGGCTACAAATTGTTCAACCTTTTCGAATTGATGCACGCGAAAAATCCCGAGAGTATCTCTCCCATGACTGCCAACTTCTTTTCTGAAGCACGTAGAGTAACCCGATAAACGAATGGGCAAATCTTTCTCGTTGAGCCATAATTTTCTCAAGTACGAGCAGCACGTCTGTTCAGAAGTCGCGATGAGATACTTATCATCGCCTTCGCCGGTAACTTTATACAACTGCTCGTCAAAATCAGCTAATTGTGCGCATTCAGCCATTCTTTCT
>Ga0115004_10003508_pt1 | contig 12777 bp, 8 predicted proteins | sample ArcticOcean_MG_C_10_FD_88737 | JGI IMG/M metagenome (GOLD analysis project Ga0115004, IMG submission 88737) | Marine microbial communities from western Arctic Ocean - ArcticOcean_MG_CB11_90 | ecosystem: Environmental > Aquatic > Marine > Oceanic | place: Arctic Ocean: Canada Basin | collected...
AAAGTTTAGAGGGAATATTTTTACTAAACAAGATTAATAAAAAAGATATTATTTTTGATAAAAAAGTTTTAGATTTTGTGAATAACAAATCAATTGTTAAAAAAGTGACTAAAAAGATAGCTGAAGATAATATAGAAATAGAGAAATTAAGTGATTGGTCAACCAGTGATGACAATAAATTGATTGTTCTTTATAAAAGAAATGTTCCTGAGATTGCACTTTCTAAAATGTTCAAAAAAACGATATCTGAAGTTAGAGAGAGAATAATGTACTTAATAAAAAAATAAGAAATTTCTTAAATAAAAAAGAAATTAAATAAAATTTGAATTAATAGGATTTTATTATAATAGAAGATAAATTTTTATGGACCTATTAAAATTTAGTGCTATAAGTTAATATGAAGAGAATCAAAACTTTAAGTTTTTTTACAGGTGCCATGGGTCTTGATCTAGGCCTAAAAAAAGCTGGGATTGAAACAATTCTTACATGCGAGAGTGAAAAGTTTATTAGAGAAACTATTCAATTAAATAACCCAAAACTAAAAGTTTTAGAAGATATTAACAAGTATTCAGCTGAAGATATTAGAAAAGCTGCGGGGTTGAGTAAAAATGAAAAAATAGACCTAATAGTTGGTGGACCGCCTTGCCAGGCATTTAGTACAGCAGGTAAAAGATTATCAGTTAATGAAAATAGAGGAGTAGTATTTTTTAAATATTTAGAGTTAATCAAACAATTAAACCCTACATATTTTGTAATTGAAAATGTAAGAGGGTTACTCTCTGTTCCGCTTAAGCATATCCCTCATAATAATAGGACAAAAAAACTAAAACCTGTTGAAGAAAAAGGAGGTACTTTATTGTCTATTTTGGATTATTTAAAAAAATGTGGATATAAAGTTAGTTTTAATCTTTATAATTCAGCAAATTTTGGAACCCCTCAAGCAAGAGAGAGAATTGTAATAATAGGTAATAAGAAGGAAAAGCTGCCATATTTAACCCCAACACATTCAGAAAAGAGTGAACATGGATTGAAACCATGGGTTACATTTAAAATGGCAGCTAAAGGATTGCATAACATAAAACATGATCATGTAGATTTTCCAAAAAATAGAATTAAATATTACAAAAAATTAAAAGAAGGTCAAAATTGGAAAAATTTAACAATACCTTTACAAAAAGAAGCTCTTGGTAAATCCTTTTTTTCAGGTGGAGGTAAAACAGGTTTTTTAAGAAGATTAGCTTGGGATAAACCATCACCAACTTTGGTTACTGACCCAACAATGCCAGCAACAGATTTAGCCCACCCAGAATTGGACAGACCTTTATCCATTCAGGAATATAAAAGAATTCAAGAGTTTCCTGATAATTGGAAGTTGAGTGGAAGCATAAGAAATCAATATAAACAAATTGGCAATGCTGTACCTGTTAGTTTGGGATATGCCATTGGTAAGCTAATAGTTAATCACTCGAATAAGAAAAAGATTAAAACAATTAATGGTTTTAGATATTCAAGATATTTAAACACTAGTGATTTAGATTGGCAAAAAAGCTTAAATAATAAGGCTATATCTAAACAAAAATCTTTTAAGTTTTAGCTTTTATTCTTAAAAATTCTAAGAAATTTTCTTCAGATAAATTTTCAGAATTGGTTATTTCTTTTAAAACACTCCAATTATATTCATCTTTTTTAGAAAACCTTCTAAACCAATGTTCTATAGGTGTGTTATCTCTAACTTTATTAGATGAACTATTTTCAGAGTTATCACTATTTTTAACTTGTAACATTTTCCATATTATTTTTTTATTTTTAGATTCCTTTTTAATAAAATCTATACTTCGTAAAATACTTCCGGTGCACCAAATCCAACCATTATCTCTAATATTCTGATATATATATTCTTCTAAAAGATATCCAATTTTATTTTCAGCATCCATTGCAATATTATGATGATATTTTACATTTTCAATTTTAGAAAATTTAAAATTAAATTTTGCACCAATAAACTCATAGACTGCGTTATCAGGTATTACTTGTTTATTTTTTTTAACTTCCTTTTTAGTATCTGGCCTTGAATTTTTAAAAGTATATAACAATTTTACCAGGTGTTCTTTTGATCTATATTTAATTGCCTTAGATGGTTTTTTAAAAGGTTTTCCTTTTAGAAATATATTTTCATTTGCAACCTCAAATTCACTTATTATCAGAAACTCTTTATCAATGTGCATTATTAAATATTTATTTTAATATTTTTACATTTATTAATTGATAATTAAACACTAGAATATTTATTTTATGAAGAACGTCAGTACTTTTGTAGACTATTTCTATAGAGAAATTAAAAAAGAAAAAAATTTTCTAGCATTTATTGTTACTGGTAACAAACCTATTCTATCAGAGGTATTGTTGAGCCAATTAATAAATAAGCAACTTAATGAAAAAATTAACCAGGTTTCTAAAATTGATATTTTAGAACAGATTCAAGATAGCAAACAAAAAAAATTATTTTTTAAGATAAATAAGAAGAGAAGTAATTCAAAGTTTTTATATTATGATTTATGTATTTATATTGGCAAGAAAGAAAATGGTTTATATATTTTTGAAAACAAATCTTCAAATATCAAAGAAGAAATTTCTAAAAAATCTCTAGAGACCATAACCTATTTAAAATCTGAAGATAAGTTAATAGAAAAAATAATAAAGGAGAATAATTTTCCAAAAGTCCCCAATACAAAATTCGTATTACAAATAATATCTATTTTTGGTTTAGATTGGATCTATAAAGATAATTTCTTCCAAAAAATAGATTATTTTAGTACCGTCAAGGCATTTAGTGATGCCAAACAAGAGCTAGCAAAAAAAGATTCTGGTTTTAATCTTCTTTTGTCAGAATATTTTGTTTCATTTTTGTCAGCTAGATCGAACGATAGAAATATTAATAAAATTAAAAATATTAAATTTTATGCAAATTCAGAATCTTTTCTAAATTTTTTCGATGAAAATTTAGAATCTTTTCACCTTGTTAAACTAAACATTGGAGAATTAAAGTTCAATGAAGCTATACATAGATTTGATAGTTTATGCATGGAAAAAAATTTGTCAATTGATAATAATTTTTTAGATTTTGACTTTGCCATACAATCAGGATCACTTATATTATGATAAATTTTTCTGATTTTAATAAAAAATTTAAAATTAACCACATATATAAAAATGATTATATAAAAGTTCATACAATTTTTAACCAAGAGTTTGAATATTTTAGTAAAACAATTTTTTCACTAAATAAAAACCTGATACTATTTAAGGATGATGATATTAATTTAAAATATTTTTTAAATTTTTTTTGGAAGTTTTTAAGTATCTGTAATTACTTACCAATTTCTTTTAATGAAAGTTCTATTCTTCATGAAAAAAATAAAAAAAAAGACCTTAATGAATTAAAAAAAATTTTATCAGATTCTTACCCAGGTCATTCTAATGAATTTAATTTTTTAGTAGATAAATATCATGACTTTAAAATTAGTACAATCAACCCTTTCTTAGATGGAGGCACAGACTATATTAATAATAAATTAAATCTCGTGTTATATGATGGTGCTTTAGATTTAGATAATAAATATAAATTTATAGAAAAAACAAATTTCTTTACAAAAATATATAATTATAAATTTGAGTCACTTTCCATGCTTAACCCTACGGTTGAACTTCTGCAGTTAGTTGCTTATTTAGATATTGCACATTTTATAAATGTGTACAATTTTAATTGGTTTAATAGGGATTATAGTAATTTAAGTCTATTTATTTCTAGCAAGGATACAAAAACTCTCCCAGTCAATATAAAATATTTAGATTTTAAAAAACCAGAATATACAATCGATAATCAGTTGAAAGGTGAAATCTTTGAAGAGGATATTTTACTATCCAATGATCTGAATGATATTTTTCTAAAAATCGAATCTGAAAATAATGAAGATAAAAATATAAAAGATATAGATCTTAGAAATAAGAATGAATTAGAAAAAATAAGAGCAACCTTAGTTCAACTTTCAAATGGAAAAATAGCTTTTTTAAATAATGACTCAATGTCCAATCAAAGTCATGACGTTATAAATATATCTTACCTTGGGGAAATTTTAATAAAACCAAGAAAAATTGACCTAATAAAACCAGGTGAGTTTATTTTGTTTAAAGGGGATAAAGCAACCTCTATGCTTGAAAAAGAAACTTTATTAGATGATAAAAATGCAAACATTTATTACTCTGAAAGAAAAGAATGGAAATTTAGACTATTCCAGGAATTGAACCGACTAGGATTAGATAAAGTGATTAAAAAAATAAAAGAATTTGGTGGCAGAAAGAACATATCATTACACAATATTAGATATTGGTTGTATCCAAAATCTTTAAAAGCAAGAGATAAAGAAACATTTTTTTCTATTATGAAATTGTGTGGCTTACACAATCAAGCAGAAACAATATGGATAAATATGGATAAACTTGAAAAGGCTCATCGTAAAGCTGGAAGGGTTATTGCTAGCAAGATTGAAGAAATTATTAAAAAGGATGTTAAACAACTCAAGGAAAAAGGTTTTCAAGAGTATTCATTAGATGATGAGGGTAGTGGATCCTTAGAAGTCTACAAGATAATAGAAAAAGGAAAAACTATAAAGATTAAATCTAGTTACACAGATAAACCAATGTTACTTTCAGATTTATAAATTATGGCTACACTTATTCCAAATATAATAAAAGAGTCAGTACAAAGTCCAGGTGAAATTTTATTATTCAATTATTTCAAAAACGAAAATATAATAAGTAAAGATTGGAAAATATTGCACTCATTTGATATTGCACAACACAGAAAAAAAAAAAGAGGTGAAACAGATTTTGTATTCCTAATTCCCTTTAAGGGTATCTTGTGCGTAGAAATTAAAGCACATAATGAAATAACTAGAAAAGATGGTAATTGGTATTTTGGTGGAGAAAAAAAAGAATCACCATTTGATCAAGTTAGAGATAATTCCGAAGAAATTATAAGACAAGTAAAAAATTTTTCCTCCTCAATGAAAAGTTTTGTTACACATCTTGTTGTCTTTACCCACTGCCCATTTAAAGAAAAATCAATGGAATGGAATACTTGGGAACTTGTAGAGAAAGATGAAATTAGAAGAAATAATAATGGTTTTGCAGAAATATTCTTAAAACATATGGATTTATCAATAAAACACCATCAAAATATACCCAACAAATATAATTATTTAAATATAGAGGAAAATTTTAAAAATTTTACCCCAGAAGTTTGTACGGAAATTTCTAATGATTTAAGAAAAGATTTTGAATGCTTTGTAAGTCCAGGGGATCTTACAAAAGATATTGATAAAGAATTGAAATCTTTTTCTAATGAACAATATAGAGTTATAGATTCTAATAAAGATCATAAGTTGATTTTAACCGATGGTTATGCTGGCTCAGGAAAAACTGTATTAGCACTTGAACTTGCAAGACGAAAAGTTTTAGAAGGTAAAAATGTACTTTTTTTATATTATAACAGACTCATTAGAAGACAATTAAATCATCACATAGGATTAATAAATGAAAGTGTAAAAGATGATGTTGATAATAAAAAGATTTCTATTTTTACATTATATGAATTATTTGCAAGCTTTGCTCCAGAAACTCACAAACCAATTTCTGATTATGCTGAGTTAAAAATTAATGATTATTCAATTTTTCTTCTTAACCATTTATTAAAAGCTGAATTAGAAAAAAAATATGATGTCCTTATTATTGATGAGGCTCAAGATTTTATTCATAATTCTCTAGGTCAATATTCACTGAATGTATTTAATGAAGTTAACTTAGAAAAAAAATCTAAAGTTCTATCTGAAATTTATATATTTGGAGATTTTAGATCACAAGAATTATATTATCAAAATTTAAATAGAAAACAATTTAACCATAAATTTTTTAAGGACAATCTGCACACTTTAGAGTTAAATGAGAATTGTAGAAATCCTCTTAAAATTAGTAGATTTGCTGAACTAATTGGTAAAATAAAATACTCAAAAATTTATAGAAATGATAATTTAAACGATGTAAATAAATTTTTTTATAAAGACAAAAAAGATCAATTAAAAAAATTAAAAATTATTTTAAAAAAACTTTTAAAACAATTTAAAGCTTCTGACATAGCGTTATTATTTTTTTCAACACAAAGTAATCAAAAAAATATTTCGCTTGAGGATTTTGATGAAGAGCTCTATCAAATGTTAGGTCTATATAATAAAAATGTTATCAAAGACGGCGAGGTTATTAATGACAAACATAAAAATACACTAAGATATGCCACTTCTATTAGAAAATTTAAAGGTTTAGAGTCTCAAGTTTGTATTATAGTAAATATTTGTAATTTTGCAGACAGTCAATCACCGTCTATACTCTTCACTGGTGCAACTAGAGCACAATATAAATTAGCACTGATGTTTGATGAAGATGAAAAAAAGAAGTGGGGTGATTATATTTTATGATTGATCATAAGAAAAATAGAGAAAATATAATTAGGGATTTAAAATTAAACTTAATTGGCCCCAGTCCATGTGGTGCTCCCTTAAAAACCAATGAAAAAAGAGTTTTTGAGAGCTACCAAGAGATGTATTTACCTTACAGACAGTTTGATACCGCACAACCAAACAATGAAGGAGATGAAATTTTAAATAATCAAAAACCAAGTGAAAGATATGGCCTGGGTGTTCTATACCCAGTTAAACCAATTAATAATATTGAAGATAACGAAAATGAAAATTTAGATATAAATGAAATAGAGAATTCTTCAATTCAAACCAAATCTAAATTTAACATCTATAAAAATAAGAACGTAAATGACAATATTGAAAATTTAAAGAATGATCTAAATATTCAGGTAGAAAAAGATTTACTACCATCTTCTTTTAGTCTGAGTTTTTTAATAGATGTATCTAAATCAAATAAATTAAATTTTGAGTTTACTGGTGGCTATTATGATCCAATTGATATGACTAATTTTGTTTATAATAATAAACAAGGTGAAGAAAAAAAAGGAAGAGATTGGTTTAAAAGAATTCCTTACAAGCATTCAGGTATTATTGATTTATCTAAGATTAAAAATGGATCTGTAACACCCGATGAGTCTTATTCATCATTATTGGAAACTGAAAGATTAAATATTCAATTTAAGGCAGAGGTAAGAGACGTAGATAATAATAAAATTATTACTTTTAGTGTAGCTAACTATACAGGCATAAATGAAAAAAGAAGAAATCTTGATGAAAATTCAATATTTCAAAGTTATTTAAAAATTTTTTCTGATAATTATTGTATTCTACCATATCCTAAAACTAAAAGTTTTCAATTGGATGAAGAAGAACAAATTAATGATTTACTTTATAGAGATAAAAGAAATTATGCAATTGGGCATGGAATTTCTGCTAATTGGGGAGAACCTAATAAGATTACAAATTGTGTAAAAGAAATTAATTCAGAAGCTATGCCAATAGTGGATGTTCCAAATATAAGCCCAGATGTTTTTGATGAAAAAAATAAAAAAGTTGAAATCCCTTTTTTTAATTTAACACGGTCAGGAAATTTTGAAGAAGGAATAAAAGATTTAGAAAATTTATATAATAATTATTCAATATGGATTAAAAATATTGAGATAGATTCTAAAAATTTAAGTAACCGACATAATAATGCTTCTAAAATAATTGTTAAAAATTGTTATGGATCATTAGAAAGAATCAGAAGTGGTATAGAATTATTAAAGACAAATAACGAGGCTAAACTAGCTTTTCAAATTGCAAATGAAGCAATTATGTATCAGCAATATAGAACTTCCCTCAAACCAAGACATATTGATTTTGATGAAAATGGAAACCCTCTTAAAGAAGGTGGTAGTTATAAATTTTCGAATCCATTTGATAATAATTTTGACCTTAAAACACCAGAATATCAAATCAGAAAATGGAGACCTTTTCAAATTGCTTTTGTTTTAATGAATTTGAAATCATTAGCTAACCCCAATAGTTCTGAGCGTCAAATTGTTGATATGCTTTGGTTTCCTACTGGAGGTGGAAAAACTGAGGCTTACTTGGGTTTATCAGCTTTTGGAATGGCCTTAAGAAGAATTAAAGATAAGACCGATTTTGGAACTGATGTTATTATGCGTTATACATTAAGACTTCTAACTGCACAACAATTTCACAGGGCAAGTGGATTGATTTGTGCTCTCGAGCATATTAGAAAAAGTAACCTTCAAATATTAGGTGATTATGAATTTTCCATAGGTATATGGATTGGTGGTGATAGTACTTACAATAGCTCAAAACAAGCTCACGATGATTTTAAAAAAATAGAAAGACCTAAAAAAGGTTTAGAAATTGGATTAAACAAATTTCATATCACAAGTTGTCCTTGGTGTGCTGCTAATTTTTCTATTAAAAGTTATGAAGTAGGTAGAAAAAGAGTTTACGGTTTAAAAGAAAATTTTAAGGAAAAAAAAGTTTATGCACATTGCCCTGATAATAATTGTGAATTCAAAATAAAACTACCTATCTATACATGTGATCAGGATCTTTATGAGCATAAACCAACATTTATAATAGCAACTATTGATAAATTTGCTTTGTTAGCTTGGAGACCAGAGGCTAGAAGTTTTTTTGGTATTGATGATAATGGTAATCAGATAAAATCACCTCCTAATTTAATTATCCAAGATGAATTACATCTTATTTCTGGACCACTTGGCTCGATGTCAGGTATGTATGAATCTGTTGTTGAGGATTTATGTACTAATAAAAAAAACAATCAATTTATCAAACCAAAAATTATTTCATCAACAGCTACTATTAAAAATTTTAATAATCAGATTAAAGCATTATTTGGTAGAACTGAATCTCAACTTTTTCCACCACCTGGTATAAATTTTTCAGAAAATTTTTTTTCAAGATTTGCCTCATCAAATGAAAAAATAGATTGCAAAAAATATGTTGGTATTTATGCCCCAGGACTGAGATCATTATTGACCTCACAAATAAGAACTTTTACATCCTTATTTCAATCTGCAAATTATGATAGAATTGGAAAGAAAGAACTATCAGATGAAGAAAAAGACCCCTGGTGGACATTGTTAAGTTTTTACTCAAGTCTTTTTGATTTAGGTTCTGCCAGAAGTATTTTATCAATTGACATGGAAGGTGAATTAAAAAAATATAAAGATACATTTGGTATTGAAGATAAACATTTGCGTCCACTACCAGATTCAAATGAAGTTCTAGAGCTTACTGCAGCACAAAAAGATAGTGTAGAAGAAAATCTTCAAAGATTATCATTATCAATAAATAAGTTGACTGATCCAAAATCTAAAGCTGTAGATATCTGTTTATCTTCTAGTGTTATTGAGGTTGGGGTCGACATAACTAGAGTTTCATTACTAAGCATTGTTAGTGCGCCTAAATCAGTATCACAATATATTCAAGTATCAGGAAGAGTGGGAAGAGATTGGCAAAATGGTAAATCAGCCCTAGTAGTAACAATTTATTCTCCAACAAAACCTAGAGATAGATCTTTATATGAACAATTTAGATCTTTTCATGAGCAGTTATATTCTTGGGTTGAGCCAACAAGTGTTACTCCTTTTTGTGAACCTGTTTTAGAAAGATCTTTACACGCAGCTTTATTTGCTTTCGTTAGACAAACATCAACGATGGATAATGCAAAAAATAACCCTAGTTTTATTAATTATGAAAGTAAATGTGAAGAATTTAAAAATATTTTTTTAGAAAGGGTTAAATTAATTGATGAAAAATCTTTTACTACAGCCGAAAAATATTTTAATAAAAAATTGAATTACTGGAAAAAAGGAAACTTTGACAACTGGGAATCTAAAAAAAAAGATAACGAAACTCCTTTACTAGTTCCTCAGGGAAATTACTTAAATGAAAAATTAAAATTTAAAACATTTCAAACAATGACATCTATGAGAAATGTTGATGCTGAATGTATGCCGGAAATCAGTGGACATTATTATGATACTGGTGAAGAAAGTGAGGCTAATTGAGTATACTTAGAATTAGAAGGTCGCAATTAATATCAAAACATGGAGTTGGCTCAATCTACCCAGGAACAGACGGTGTATCTCGCATTACGGCTGGTTTAGACTATTGGTTTAAACATGAAAATCCCGAAGATGATAAAAACATTAGACAAGATGATTTTAAGATTAAAGAATGGAGACTTCAATTAAGATTAGGTGTTTCTCATTTTAAAACACCTCCAGACTATAGAAAGTTTGAATATTTTTTACAAGGCCAAAAGAACTTAGGATTAAAGATTCCTTTTTTACGTTTTCCAACATGGCATAGATGAGTGAAGTGCACCATGTTATCAAGACCATCAAACGGTTTAACTGTAAAAAAAATGTATACATGTCAAAAAAAACCTAAAGGAAAAATTTGTGATGGAACATTAGTACAAGTCCCTTTTGTTATATTTTGTCAAGCTGGACATATAGAAGATTTTCCCTGGAATGAATGGGTACATCAAAATCATAAACCTGGGTGTGATGGCAAGTCCCTAAAATATGAATACCAAAGTCATAAATCAGGCTTAGATGGAGTTATTATAACCTGTTTGTCCTGCATGAAAAAAAGAAATTTAAAGAACATTACTAGTTCATCTAAAAATAATACATCTACAATTTTAACAGATACTCTTCAAAAAGATTTTAGATTTAAATGTAGAGGTGCAAAAACTTGGCTTGGGGAAGGAAAATATGATGATTGTAATCACCCTGTAAGAGCTTCGTTAAGATCAGCTAGTAATCTTTATTATTCAAAAGTTTTGTCTTCTATTTACTTGCCAAGTGTAGAAAATGATATTTTAGCTGAAATAATCCAGGCATTGAGTGAAAATTCTGAAATTGAAACATATATTTCAACTGCAAAGGATTTTAATTCATCAAATGAAGTAATACTTGAGAAAATAATTAGTAAATATTCCTATGAACTAAAAAATTATTCAAAAGAAAATATTCTTAAAGCTTTAGATTTACTACTTGAAAAAGAACATGATGATGGGTCGCATTCAGAACTTATCGAAGGTGATGATCCTTATGACAAAGAAGTGCCATTTCGAAGACTAGAATATAATAGATTATTAAGTAGCGATAGTAGTGAGGAGTTAATTATTGATAAAAAAGATATTAATGATTATGAACAAAAATTTTCTAATTTTTTTTCTTCAATTTCTCTGATTAAAAAATTAAGAGAAACTAGAGTACTTTACGGTTTTAGCCGATTATTTCCTGATGCAAATAAGGATAAAGATATTTTCAGCATGCGAAAAATGCTTAGAAGTAAAATTTTAAATCCAGGCAATGATTGGTTGCCTGCTGTTAAAGTCTATGGTGAGGGTATTTTTTTAGAGATTGATGATAAAAAGATTAGTGAGTGGGAAAACAAACCTGAAGTTATAAATCATATTAAAAAAATTCAAGATAATCTTGATGCATTAACAGAAAAAAGAAAATTAAAAAATAGAATTGTTTCACCTCGTTTTATTTTATTACATACCTTATCTCATATTTTGATTGATAAATTAATTTATGAAAGTGGATATCACTCAGCATCTTTGAGAGAAAGAATTTATTGCTCGGATAATATTAATGGTAAAATGTCTGGAATTTTAATTTATACTGCAGACGGAGATTCTGAGGGAACTATGGGGGGACTAGTTAGAATGGGCGATCATGGAACAATTGAGACTGTTTTTTTGAATGCAATTGAAAATGCAAAGTGGTGTTCAGCCGATCCTGTTTGCAGCGAAATAGGTAAAAGAGATGGACAAGGATTAGAAAAAATTAATTTAGCTGCATGTCATAATTGCTGCCTTTTAGCAGAAACGTCTTGTGAGGAATTTAATAGATTATTAGATCGTGGAGTATTAATTGATAAAGAGTTTGGTTTTTTTAATAAATTATGAAATTAGATTTTAAATTTGAATACTCAGAATTATCTACAGCTGATTTAAATATTGATGCCATCTATAAAGGTGGAATCAAAGGTAATTCATCTGATGATATTTTTAATAAATTATTAGGACTTGAAAATTCAGGTGGTTTTAGAGCTTTAAAGAGTAGAACTGAACCCACACTGCTTGCATTAGTTTCATCAACCGAGGAACCAGAGTGGCCTGACTTTTTAGATATAGAGACTGGAATTTTTACTTACTATGGTGATAATAGAACACCTGGGCATACAATTTTAGACACTTCCAAAAAAGGTAATTTATGCCTAGAAAATCTTTTTAATTGGACGCATGATGGTGCTCAAAATAGAAAAAAAATACCACCAATTTTTATTTTTATAAAAGAGGGAAAAAAAGGTAGAGATTATAGATTTTGTGGTTTAGCCGTTCCTGGAAATCCCATATTTTCTCAAACTGAAGACTTAATTTCAGTTTGGAAGAGTAAAAATGATCGTAGATTTCAAAATTATAAAGCAATTTTTTCTATTTTATCAATAGATAAAATTAAAAGAGAATGGATTAAAGATATTCATAATGGAAATGTGTTAAGTGAAAATTGTCCTAAAGTTTGGAAAGAATGGATTGAAACAGGTAATTATAGAATTTTAAAATCTATAAAAGAAAAAAAAATAAAGAGTAAAGAGCAGCAAATGCCCCAAGATAAATCTGGGAAAAAGTTGTTAAAAATTATTTATGATTATTTTTCAACTGTAAAAGATG
>Ga0115004_10003510_pt1 | contig 12768 bp, 7 predicted proteins | sample ArcticOcean_MG_C_10_FD_88737 | JGI IMG/M metagenome (GOLD analysis project Ga0115004, IMG submission 88737) | Marine microbial communities from western Arctic Ocean - ArcticOcean_MG_CB11_90 | ecosystem: Environmental > Aquatic > Marine > Oceanic | place: Arctic Ocean: Canada Basin | collected...
AAGCAGGAGAGCGTGAGGTTAGCTAAAGGTACGCTGTTTAAAATTAACCCCATGATGGTGTGGGTGGTAGACTTCAAAGAGGGGAGTAACAATGGCGCGGGGGGTGATACGGACGTTTGATCTGTGTCCTGATGGGATAAGGATTGTTGTACCGTGGGGGGATATCTCGGTGGGGGCGTCAGTTTTCGTCCCTTGCCTAGACGCTCCCCAAGCTATTAAAGAGTTTGAACATATAGCTGCTAGTCGTGGTTGGTATATAGACGCTAGGATAGGCATTGACAAAGGTAAGTATGGAGTTCGTGTTTGGCGGGTTATGTGATATATTCCTTTCAACATCGTACTACCTACTACCTTTAGTAGGTTGCCTGAACTCTTTGGTATGGTGTTTTGCTTCTCCAGAGCAATACCCCCCACTTCGGTGGGGGAATCCTAATCCCTCACTCTCTTTGCTCTAGGACTGATATCTTTCTGTCCTGCTCTGTATCAGTAGTATTCTTTGTAGCCATAAACATAGGCAGTGGGCCTAGCAGGATTTTAATGTCCTTTATATCCTGCCGCATCTCCTCGTGAGGGGCTTCAAGCAGTGCTACTCGTTTGTCCAGATTCGCAAACCACCAAAAAGCTGCTAGCGCCAAGATAACAGTTGTTGTTACATGTCCCACATCTATAGTCTTTTTAAAGTGCCACGAGTTGTCGTCTTTTTCTGGTCTTCCGCTAGGAGTATTCATGCAGCTAATCTCATTATTTTTCTCTAGAAACTTGTTTAATCTTTTCCACAGACCGCATAGCGCCTAAGCCTAACATACCAAGAAGTACGGGCATCATTGTAGACGTGTCGATAAGAGGGATAGTTACTGTCGAGTCGACAAGGGCCAATACGAAGTTACCCATTGGTATAAGCACAAAGTTTGAGGCCATACCTAACACGCACACCCACCCCACTGCTGGTCGCCAACCCGCAACGAACAACGAAGCCGAAACAGCCTCTACCTTGTTTACCTCCAACTGCCCTTTAGCTAAGTCTTGTGCGTGGCGTTCTGCCATTGTACTTATTTCATGGGCTAACGCGTTCTTAGCATCTTTATCCTCTATGAACTTATCTAAGAGTCCGGCTACTGGGCCGACTAACGATTGTAGTGCTAACATAAGCTTACTTACTCTGACGTGTCACGGAACATTTGGTCAATGAGGTCTACATCAGACTTAGACGATAACGTCTGCCCGAGTATAGCTTTACCTCGATTCTTACGGTACGTTATATAAGACTTCCCTATTGTGTTGGTGTCTATATATTCTTTAGGGTACTTCTTCCTAATGTATTCGTTGTACTCATTAATTTTTATTTGCGCTTCGTTTATATCGTCATGACTCCCAAAGAACTTGGCCTTGTTTAAGTTAGATAGTAGGTTATCGCGATTATCTGTAAGCCTTGTGTCTATCCGCTTTCTAGCACTTATGTCTTCTTGATTAAGGGCATACCTCAGCGGAGAGAACCCTATATACTGCCCGAGCAGTTCAGACGAGGTTATGTCTCTCGTTATCGTGTTCCCCATCGAGTTCTTAATTTTTAACCCTTGGTCTTCGATCTTTATAGCCTTACGTAGGTTCTTAACGGCAGCAGGTAACATCTGATCTATACCCTGTTCAGTTTTACCCTCTGATATACTCTTGTACCCCCTAAGTATCTGCGAGGATATACTCCCTGCTGGGCCAAGTGCGGCTGCGTATAACTGTTTCTCTACACTTTCGTTATAGGCGTACCTATTCTCTTGTAAGACTAGGTTAGTAAGCGCCATACGGCGAGAAACATCTAGTCCAAGTAGGTCACTAATAGCGCCTTTATACCAGCCCACACCCAAGTACCTACGGGTTAACTCCTCAAAAGTCTCTTCCTCGTCTTCTTTTATCATCATGTCGTACATGGCGGCTATGCTCCCGTAAATAGGCACACCCGCTACCCCAGAGAACAATAGCGCAGCCCCATGCGCCCCTATGACCTGATTCCGAGCCGCTGCCCGTGTTTCTTTTTGTTTGGCGCTATCACCGGGAAATTCTTTTGTTAGGGCTACTTTGGCGGCCTTAAACATTGTGTAGTACATCTGAAGACCAAACCCTTTGTACATCCCTGCCACTCGCCCTATACCACTTTGAAATAGCGGTGCAGCAGTCTCCAACACAGCCCCACCGTTAAACTCTTGGGTACGCAGTAACGCGTTTTCAGCAGCGGTCTCGCGTATCGCTTGGGTCGTCATCTTAGTGTTATCTTTTCTTACGCGCTCTAACTCCAACTTATACGAGGCTATCATCGTCACTTGACGGTTAAACTGCTCAACAGCATGGAACATAACAGCAGATAACGAGGTTACTCTGTCTATAACGCTAACAGATCTTCCGCGTTCGTTTATACCAAGGTAATCTGATATTGCAGTAGCAGATAACTGCCCCCGTGAGTGCGCTAGCTTAACGAGGGGTGCGAGTTCTTCTAAGTATCGCTTCCTATTTGCAGATAGTTTTTTATCCTTTCGGAGCGTGAAGTTCCCATCACTGTCTTGTATATACATGTTTTCGATAGAGGGAAGAACCCATGATTTAGCGCGTACATCCCCCCTATCCAGAACCCCTGAGTCTAAGCGGGTCATCCCTGAACTTAGAACATTGCTCATAGCGAACCTTAACGCCGAGGCAGTTTCCCCCACCCCATGCGATGCCGCCAACTGGGTAAAAATAAATATCGGAATTTGCGACAAGTTAACAATAGCTGAAGAGGCGTTAAACCCAATCGTCCATAAGAACGCAAATCGGTTGAGGCTCTTAGGCCACTGAAATACATCTTGAGTAGGGCTAAGTGCGAACTCAGCACGTTCCTCTAGACTCTTCCTCGCAGCAATCCCGCCACCCCCACCTTCAGCTACAGAGGTAAGGGGTACAATGTTTAGACTCCCCGATGCAGAAAGGGGGGCTTTTGGGCGTATAGCCCGTCCTAACTCGCTATCAGGTACTGCCTTAATATCTTCAAGTATCTTAGTTATCGCAGCTTTGTTTTCCATCAACGCTATTTTGCGGTTCAAGTCGTAAACATGCCCAGCAAACTCACTTGTAAACTGCCCGTCATACCCAGCTATGTTTTGCCGTTTTTGAAATGATTTAGCGATAGCGCTCTGGGGCAATGATTCGACATACATGTTGACAATCTGCTTCGACAGCTCCGCATTGCTCTCCCCTTCTGGGATGATAGATAAGATCTTATCGACAAACGCGCCAGAAGGTGGGCCAGCATACTGTTGATCTTTGCCGGTCTCATATCGAGCTACTTTAGGTTTACCCTCACCGTCCTTGACTACGTTTGCGTCTCCAGTTAACACGTTTTTAACGTACAACTCACGTTCACGTCTAGTTTCAAACATAAGAAACACCGGCTCTGTAGAGGCAGTATCAGTAGAAAAGGCATCAAACGCCAGACGATATTTGCCGCTTCTATGTAGGGGTAGGTAGGCCTCTTTTCTTTGAACTAAAAGGTCTTTGTAGATCCCTTGAAGTTGTTTTTTCTCTTTATCACCAACGCCCTTTAAGTTTCCTAGACTTGTCTCCATAGTATCAATCAGCTTTTTATACAACCTAGCGTAGACATCTATCATATCGGAGTACACTTGCTTACCTTCACCGGTTAGCGATTGGTAATCCTCGTGAAAATCCTTCCAAGCGCCGTACGACTCAGAATCAAACCCGTATTTTTCTAGCGCTTGTTTTTTACTTAGTCGTAGGTCTACTTCTCTAATAGTACTTTCGCCAAGTAGATTATTTAGGAGTTTGACTTCCGTAAGTCTTCGCTTACTAGCCTCTGTCGTGGAGGCTAATGCAGTTGTTATGGGCCTGAGATATTTGTTTAAGAACTTTAACTCTATTTGCGACTGCCTCTCAGCGTTCTGCAAATCTGCCCGTTGCTTATCCATCGCTTTAACTAGCGTATGCCCATGAACGCCTAGGTCTTTAGAGTACCACCCTGCTATATCCGCCATAGCCAATGCAGGGGTAAGCTTAAAGTACACAGTTTGTACTGCTGTGCTTACACTACCTAAGAACTCGGCTGCCGAATTTGTAAAACTGTTTCCTGTACCTTTTGTAGGGGTACTAGCGTACCTACGGTATATTCCTTTACCCACGTTATCCATATTAGACAACATACGGGATAAGCCTTCAGGCGTTTGATTCTCCAACAACACACCAGTACCACGGTCATTGTAGTTTGGAGCTAGTAACGTATCTATAACAGTACGTATAGACTCGCTCATATCTGTGGTTTTAGCGGGGATGGTTTTAGAGGTGCCGAAGTTGAGTATGTTCCATAAAGCGTTTTTAAGCTTCTGCAACATGGTTAGTAGCTTGTTACCTAGACCAACTACGAGGGTATCGGAATTCCCTTCAGTTACGTACGTTTTAGATAAGTACTGTTGGAACTCTGCGGTTCCGTAGGCTTCAGCAACAAACTCCACTACGTTCGTCATAGCATAGAGGTCGCCCTCTGTTCTCCCCGCCGCTGTAGCATCCCGCTTAAACTGTTCAAAGAGTTCGTTTATCTGTATAACCGAGGGGTGTTTGGGGTTAGCTCTTATGAACTTAAGAGTCGCCGCATGGCTCATCTCGTGCAGTACTGTCGCTGCGGTCAGCCCTGTAATAGCCACACCCTTATACTGTGTACCCTCCTCAAGAATGATTACGTTATCTTCTTCAAGATACATACCTAGTGGAGGCCCACTTTCTCTACCGGGCTGAGTCATCCGCTCGTCCAGCACACTCCGATAAAATTTATCTAGGTCACTAGTTGGGTTACTAGATATAACAAAGACTTTGGTATCGCCTACAACTGCAGATAGCTTACGCGCCGAAGCCACCATTCCCGCGAACTTAGGGGTATTAGGTAACGTCTTAGCGATAGCGAGAAGTGCCCCTTGAAGGTCGTTGGCCCATAAAGGCACCATAACCTCGTTATCTAGGTACGTATCTAGTTCAGGGTCGAACGCTACCCCTAAGAACCTGTTCCACTTACCTAGCTCCTCTACTTTACTTAGTACCTCTTCTGATATTCGGGCATTGAAGCTAGCCTCTTCTTCCAGACTTAACGCGCCCCTTGCAGAATCGCTTGCAAGAACTTTGTCTGTAGTCCCTAACAAGTCGTATATATCTTTAGTAGTAACCCCTTCCTCTGAGGCAATCTCTTTTACTGCCTCGGGTACAGCCTTCCCACGGGTCTTGGTGCTCTTAGCAATCTTGGCAGTGAGCCTCTTTCCTATTGTCCTACGTCTACCTATGTCTGCCGTAAGTCCCTCGGTTATACCTTCAAGGGCTAATACCCTACTCCTAACCTCTCCTGAGTCACTGACTAGCTTTTCTTTTGTAGTCCCTATAGAAGCGAGTAAGTCTTTCTTAGTAATACCCCTTTGCGTAGCTATTTCTTTTAGGGCCGTATCCACTGCAGCAGGGCGACCCCCCGCACCCCCCACTTCTTCAAGGCCAGTAATCCGTTCGCCAAGCTCCACAAGTGTTTCAGAAGCCTCTTGTGATCTCTTTACTACTTGCTCCGTAGTAGTGTTTGCAGCATCGACACGGCTAAATACAGGGTCGTCCGCACGGATAAGCTTTTCTTTACTTGTCCCTACTTTTTTAAGGAACACACTCTCAGAAGTTACATCTGCAAAGCCTTTAGCTTTACTTGCAACAATCCTTTTAATCGCCTCGTCAACAGCGTCAGCACTGCTTTTCCCAGCGTTCTTTAACTTAGTAACCTCAATGTTTAACTTTCTAAGTATTGAATTCCGTTTTGAATAGGCTTTGTCTTTAGCCGCATTTACTTTAGAGAGCGTTTGTAGAGATGCTTGCTTCGGTTTAGTAGGTTGTTGAGCCGCTGTTTTGGCTTCACTGTTGTAAGATCCCGACTCACGGTCTTCGGGAGTATAGTTTGTAGGGCGTTTGGGGGCAGCCTCCCCTACAAGTTCTGTAAATGCAGCTTCGTCTAAGTCCGCAATGGTTACTAGTTCCCCGCCATACCTCTCTGATATCCTCCTCGCGTTTCTTGCCCCACTAAAGAAGAGTGTTTGCCCGTTAGCCGTATCAACAACAGCGTAACCTTTAACTACTCCGTTGATATCCGTAGGGGAACCATACCGCTCTGATAGATTGTTGGTTTGTTCGTCATAGGTAATTCGTGCGTTAACCTCGTCAGCTCGCCCCTTGACCTCGTCAGCTCGTTCCTTGACCTCGGCAGGTACGCTGCCCACTGCCGCTGCACGTTCAGCAGCGCCTTCGTTTACCTTAACTTTGGTTTTGTCTTTACCTGCTTCAGCTTTTGCGGCAGCTTCGGTTTCAGCTTTTGCGGCAGCTTCGGTTTCAGCTTTTGCGGCGGCTTCGGTTTCAGCTTTTGCGGCGGCTTCGGCTTCAGCTTTTGCGGCGGCTAATGAGTTTGGGGTTGGCGATAACGTGAGCGTGTCATCGGCTGCTTCTGCGGCAGCGTCTTTACCTTCGGCTAATGATTGCCATAATGATGACCATGCGTTTGTGGTGGACGTGTCATCGGCTTGAGTGTTGGCCTCCGCCTCACGCGCTTCTACGCCTTCTTCTGCTCCATCGACTGCGACAGAGTCTGTGCCTCCTTCTACTTCACCTACTGCTTCGTCTACCCCCGCGTCTTCTTTTACTTCTGCTTCCCGCGCCTTATCTTCCTCTACGACTATCCCTACTTCCGCAGCTTCTTGTTCGATATCGCTGGCACCATTTAGGATATCAATCAAGTCCTTTGGAGACTTATCCTCACGATCCGCTGCTTCTTTTACCGCTTGCTCGGTAGCTGCCGCTGCGGGTACGCCCTCATCTATAAGCTGATCTACCCTAGATTCAAGGGATGCACGTGTAGCCCCCGCACCTCTATCATCAGGACTAACCCCAGCGGCAGTACCTCCGACCGTGCCACCCACTAACCCTGCAGCAATGGCAACTTCAAAGTATTCGTCTATCGCCTCCTCACTACCGAGGTCTAACCCTGCTTGAGCGCGTTCTAGAATTGACTGTCCAACTTCAGTAAGACCTTCACTAAAACTACCGGCACCGGCACCTTTAGCTATTCGGGTAAAGAACCCACCTTGACGTAAGAGTTTTTGCGTAGGGAATAGTTTGGTAATCTGGAATCGTTCAGCGATAGAGTCTAATACCGCTTGGGGGAGGGCGGTAAGTGCAGCGGCTGTTTCATTTACTTCAACACGCAGACCACGCTCTATAGCTTCTTTCTGTCGCTCTCGGTTACCTCCCCAAAAGAAAGGTACTTGTGATAAAGCGCCAAACCCCGCTCCGACTGTAAACCCCGCGAGTGTACCTAACCCCGGCACTACTGACCCCACCGCCGCCGCAGCAGCAGCAGAGGCTAGTATACTGCCACCTGTCTGTGGAGCTGTCTCCCCTAGTACTCCACCGAAATACTCAAGAAAACTATCTACACCTTCTACATCCTTGTAGCTCATGGCTTTAGGCGCTTCGGCTAACTGCGCCTCGTTTGCAGCTATGCGTTCAGCACCGGCTTCACGTAGGTAGTCTGAGTCAAACATGTTACCAAGACCTTCTTGGAACGACCCAAAGCGTTGTCCTGCTGCATCAACCCCGCGAGAGAACCCAGCGGATAGGGCGTTAGTGTTTTCTACCTCTTCTACCCGCGCAGCTTCTTCGGCTTCGATAGCCTCGGCTGCGGCAATAGCGTCAAATTGCTCTTGCCGTAGTGATTGTTGAATACGTGCAACTATCTGTTCTTTAGTAGCTCCTTCTGGCCCTTCTATCTCGTAAGTTATGCCCTCGGGAGAGTCTATTTCGTATAGAGGCATGGGCTAAGTTCCTTTTACTGATGGGTCACCCCACCCGCTACCACCACTACCACCACCGCCGTTGATACCCAGAGCCCTGCGGACTGACGCTATGCTTTCGTCCCGTCCTGCCTCCCGTTTCGCTCTCCACTCTTTCGCCCTAGCTGGCTTATCTTCGACATCAATCGTGGAGCTATTCTCTATAGCGCTTACTTCTTCCTGTATAAGTTTATCAGTGTCAGTTTGTAGTTTACGTATTAGGTCATTAGCTTGTAGCAGCGTTTGCGTTTTTGTCTCCTGAGTTTGAGCGTCTAGGCTTCTCCCTGTGTTAGCCGCAAGCAGTCTTTGTATCTCAAGGTCGGTATTCTTTAGCCCCTCTAATGTTTCTTTATGCTTGGCTGACTGATCAAAGGTTTTTATAAATTCGGCGTTTGAAGCCTCAAATGTCTCGCCCCACTGTTTCGCACTTTCTTCCTGTTCCGCTACCCTCTGCCCAAGTGTCGCCTCATACTGGCGGGTACTTTCTGCCGCCTCTATCCCTTTTGCTTCTATACCTTGTTGAACGCCTAGCTGATCTTCTAAGAACTTCCGTTCCCTAGCGTTCTCTTTCTGCCCAGCTTCAGAGATGTTTCTACCCGCTTCTGCAAGTGCTTCCCCAGTGCCGCCATACGAAGGCCGGAAGTTTGTGTTTGCAAACCGTTCTACGAGTCCTGCAATCCCTTTTTTACCCCCCATCTTATCTAGCTGCGCTTTAATTGCAGCGCTACCCGTTAGCCCTTCTGGAGTATCTTTTATATCCTTTGTCGCCTCGGCCTTTAACTCCGCCAACCGACCCCGCTCAAGAGATGCCATCGCAGGGGGTGGAGAGACTGACCCTTTTGAGACTGTCGCCGGTTGGTTTTTACCATCAGTAACCCTATAGGGATTCGGCAGTGCCGTCTCAATGCCCTCGGGTTTAGGTTTAGGGTCAGCGGGGGCATCGGTAGGGGCAGGGTCAACGGGGGCGACTATATCCTCTTGTATAGGTGGTGCTCCCATACCCATCGCCGTGGTGCCTAACTCCCTTTTGGGGAGGCCTATAACCTCGGGGCTTTCTTCAGATAACGCGTTTAGCCGAGCTAATTGTTCCTCTTCCGCTGTTGGTTCTTCTTTAGGGGCTTTTTCCCGATCTAAAAACCTTGCGCCTTGGGGGTCTTTATTTATTTCGGAGGGGTACCGTATACCAGACTTATTCCTACTGAAGAGAGCACCTCCGTTGTCAAACTCTGCCTTCGCCTGTGCTGTAGCCTCTTCCGCAGACACCCCTGATTTAACTAGGGCTATAACCCTAGCCCTAAACGCGTCTTCATCCACCTCCCCACCTTCGGCATAGCCGACAATGCCGCCGTTATACATGCGAGTTAGGTTAGGTGCAGGGGCGTTTATGATACCGCCTTGTGCCGCTGCCATTGTTGGTGCGCCTTGCATCTGTTGATTTCCTAATACACCCCCTACATCCTCAGTCTTCCCTCGTAGCTTCTGTAGCGGCCCCATCATTAGTTCTTTCTGATCGGCTACTACTTGCTCCCCGAGTTGATCTGCGATGGTATAAGGGTTACCAACCTTCTGCAGGTCTTCGTTCTTCCGCTGTTCAGCGACTAAACTAACGGCTCGCTGCATCGCAATAAGGTCGAGAATGTTTTTGCTACTACCGTACTTCTGCATTAGGGCTTGGGGATTGCCGTTGGCTCTACCTATCCTATCTGTAATTTGTTGGTCTATCCCCCCATGCATACTAGGAGGCAGGTTTGTGCCATTCATAACTGCCATGTTCTTATCCTCTAAGTATGTCCCAGATGCTAGCAACGCCACCAGCGGCTCCTAAGAACTTACTTAGGCCACTCTCTTCTTGGTAACTCGTTGCCTGTGCGCCAATAGGTAGTCCTTGGAGTAGCGACTGTTGGTACTGGACTTGCTTGTATGGGAAGTCTCGCTCTTCCTCAAACTGCGCTAGATCCGCAGTCATCCCCGCTTGGTTAATGGCCTGTTCTTGCGACCCAAGGTTAGCCTGTGCCGCTAGTGCCTCTAGCCCATATCTATTCGCATCGTTCTGAGATGTCTGCAGCCGCCCCTGCTCTACGTTAAACTGGTTTTGAGCTTGGTTATACGCCTCGTTGTAACCTGCCCCTGTAATGCCGGAAAGGTTTTGTAGCAGGTTGCGATTGCGCTCAGAGTCCATAATGGCTTGACGTGACCCACCGTAAGCCCCCGCTTGTGTTAAGCGTCCAGCATCTTGAACCCCTTGAATCTGCGACTGCCGCCGTGCCTCTTCAATCTGAGGGTTTAACGCGTTTTGTAGATAAGGATTCATGTAATCTGTGGCAGCTTGCGCCGTGAACTGCTGAGGTTGATACGCCCCCATCTGCCCTGTAGGCACCGCTAAACTTGCTACACCCTGAAACGCGGACTGCTGTGCAGCGGATGGGCCAGAAGTTAGTGGCCCTGTATATCCCTGATAGTCCTGATTGGAAAGCGCTTGGCCCTTACCTAGCATCCCTGTGACATATTGCGATGCCCACGGGGATAGCGAGCCTGATGTTCCTGTTTCTTGTCCTGCCATGATTATCTACCCACTCGGTATGAATTTGTTAGGGTCTATTTGCTTACCCTGTTGTTTGTTACCTGTACGCGCCGTACGTACTCTGTCCATCATGCCGTATAGGTTTTTAGCCCCAGCACTGGAATTCCCGTTACCTAAATGACTTACTACATCGGCAGGTACAACAAACTCGCCATCACTTAATCGAGCTTCTTGGGTTCCATTAATTTTAGCGGGTACGGTATCCGCCATACCATCTGTAGCGCCCCCTAAGTAGTACCCCTGTGCTTGCGGCATTCCTCCCATAGCGTAACCATTATACCTTCGATTATACGCAGATGCTGGGCCACCACCGGCAAGAGAAGCAATACCCCCCGACCGCATATTAGTAACTGCCTGATTAGGGTTAGTCATACCGGCAGGGGTAACAGGGGTAGTAGGGTTAGTACCTCCAGCGGCTTCGGCGGCTTCGGCAGCGGCCTTCTCCCGTGCCCTCTGCTCCTGTGTTAAAAACGCTATAAGGTCGTTTTGTGTAGGTGCAGGAGTACCCGCTGCCACGCCGGATGGTGCGTTAGCGCGAGGTGTATACGCGCCGAAGCCCATTGCTGTGTTAGCGGGAGGTGTATACGCGGGTCGTGATTCAAACTGACGTTGCTGCGCTGCATTAGCACGGTTTACCATCTGGGCATCGTTTGCTTGGTTAGTGTAAGCGTTACGGATAGTTTGTCGTTGAGAGTCACCTTGAGGGACAAACGCAGCGTCTGAAAAGTAGCGTTGCCCCCGACTACCGGGACGGCGGTTAGGGTCATAATTACCGGGAACCATCGCTCGTTCGTAAGTGTAGTTGGGAACTGATGCAGTAGGAGACCCGTCTGGGCCACTCACCGTAACGAGATCACCCGCAGCATTAGAGGCATAGGGGTTACCATCGGTACGGAATGCATTTTCTGCACCTGACGCTAGTTCTGCTAACCCGCCATCGGTACTTACGAGGTTTAATGCATTCCTGTAGTAGTCAAACAAACCTGTACCTGTACTTACCGGTGTCTGTTGTACCTGTTGTGGCTGCTGTGTCTGTTGTGTCTGTTGTGTCTGTTGTGCCGCTTGCTGTGCTGCTTGTAGCGCCGCCGCTTGCTGTGCCGCTTGTTGCGCGGCTGCTTGCTGTGCTTGTTGCGCGGCTGCTTGCTGCTGTTGTTGTGCCGCTTGTTGTGCCGCTTGTAGCGCTGCTTGTCGGGCTGCTGTTTGTGCAGCTTGCTCTTCGTCTGCTGTTTGCGCAGCTTGCTCTTCGTCTGCTGTTTGCGTAGCTTGTGTAGCTTGCGCAGTCGTCTGCGCTTCTTGTTCCGCTGTGGCTGTTGTGTCTGCCAATGCGGTCTCAAAGTCGGGGGCAAAGCCCATACTCACCAACCACTCAGCTCGGGATCTAAGTTCTGCTTGTGTCGGCATTAGTCGTCTCCAAAAGACATAATTCGTGCAATATTGGCGTTAAAATCATACTTTACTTCACCCCCTTGTGCTAGGCCTCCAAAGCTCGCTGCGTTATTTCTTTTAACCCCTTTCTGGGCTATTTGAGCTTGTCGTGCGTTCTGCCCTGAACCATAAGGTGATCCAAAGAAGGCGGCTTGTTGGTCTGTAGCAAATATGTTTTCCCCAAACGGGTCGTACACATAGTTAATATTAGCCACGGCTGGGGCAGAAGTGGTGTGTGTTAACGGGTCAAGGTTACCTGCGCCGATTAGGCCAAGAAGCCCTTGGTTAGCCGCTTGCTGCTGTATGGCCTCAGTGTTTGCAGCACCCGCACCATACAGCCCTGTACCTTGGTCTGAGTAGAACGGTTGATCACTCAACTGGCCTTGAATAGGGCCAAGATCCCCCTGATTCACCAGCCCATCGCTATTGATATCGAACTGAAGCCTTTGCTGTGTAGTAAGTGCCTCATCTTCAGCAAGTATGGCAACTACAGCGTCATATTCATCTTGAGTTACTTGTCCTCCGGGCCTCCCAATAAGGGTACTTACGAGGTCTAGATCAACTCCTAACTCACCCTGCCCTGAAAGAATATCTGCAGTTGAGGCAGCTAGTCTCTCTGCTTGTGCCTGTTGCTCTGACAACAACGCCATATCAGAAAAATCAACGGTATCAGTTCCAGTCTCAGGTTCTGGTTCTGGTTCTGGTTCTACAACAGGCGGAGGCGGCTCTACAGGAGGAGGCGGCTCTACAATAGGTTCTACAACAGGCGGAGGCGGCTCTACAGGCGGAGGCGGCTCTACAATAGGTTCTACAACAGGTTCTACAACAGGCGGAGGCGGCTCTACAGGAGGAGGCGGCTCTACAATAGGCTCTACAACAGGCTCT
>Ga0115004_10003515_pt1 | contig 12761 bp, 7 predicted proteins | sample ArcticOcean_MG_C_10_FD_88737 | JGI IMG/M metagenome (GOLD analysis project Ga0115004, IMG submission 88737) | Marine microbial communities from western Arctic Ocean - ArcticOcean_MG_CB11_90 | ecosystem: Environmental > Aquatic > Marine > Oceanic | place: Arctic Ocean: Canada Basin | collected...
ATACCAACAACAACAACAACAACAATTTCATCAGCATCAATTGCAACATCAGCAATTTTATCACAATGGCATGAATCATCAACAATACTATCAAGGTTAAATTTTGCTGTTGCATCTGTTTTTGGCACACACACACATTATTATATTTTTAAAAACTGTAAAAAAGGAATGAATTGAGTATTATTATTATTATCATTATTATATAAAGTTGAAAAGAGAGTTGTTGAGAAATATAGTACTCGTAATACTATTATTATTATTATTATTATTATAAACGACTACAGTATTCGTATCATTTTATCCCACTCTCGAAAAACGCGCCGGTCGATCTCTTAGGTAGTATAATTTTGAGCGGCGAACGCGTTTGCGCTCGATCACGGTCAAATCTTTAATATTAGGCGTATATAACGGAAATTGTCTTTCGACGCCGACATTCCCTAACATCGTTCGTAACGTAAACGAACTTCCCAATCCCCTGTTTTTCCTCGCTATGCATATCCCGGTAAAAATCTGCGTCCTTCGTTTGTTCTCCGGGACTTCCAAAGTGAGTTTAATGACGTCTCCAGGTCTAAACGCGGCTATATTCACCCCTTGGCGTTCTTTCAACATCTCCGTAATTCTCTCTCGTTCTATTGTTTCAATCATATGTCCAGCTCGTTTCTCGTACGTTTTTCTTTTAATCAACTCTCTCGTTTTCGTGAACGGTGACATGCCCCCTCCTGCTTTCCCCCATCCTAGTTGGAACTTCCCGGCTTCGAACGATGTCATTGGAGCTTCTGCGTTCCTCTCCGGGGGACTTAATCGTTCAGTGTTTCTCCCATGGTTCTTCCATAGAAGTTGTGCCGATGAATGGATATATTCCTTATTATTACTTATTACTTTCTCTTGTCTATTTTTTAATCCGCCTGCGCAGATCATTTTCGTTCTGCTCATCATCATCATCATCATCGTCGAAGATGAAGATACAGATGATGATGATGATGATGATGAACATCCAATTAAACTACATATCTGTCTCGACATTAAATCTCTCATCGCAATCACCGCGTCTCTACTACTACGACTGTTATAACTATTAATTCTACTATTGAATCGTGACATCATTATTTATTATTTTCTTACTCTTAATACTAAAATTATAAGCGAAACCAGCAGGGTCTTTCCTCTTTCTTGTTATTATTCACCTGATGCTGCTGATGCATGCTGCTGCAATTATTGTGAAATCCGTTTTCCCTACTTTTTTGCTGATGGAATGGATGTTTCCCTTTTTTCGCGCAGGTTTACCATCAGCGCAGCAGTCTAAACACGTTCCTCACTTTTTGTAAACATTGAACATATTTGTAAGAGAAGAAGTATACGGTACGTATACACACGCGTACGTAGTTCAAAATACGTACGTGTCCATGAACACGTTTAATAATTAACGTCGATTATACATACGAGGATATAAATCAGAAAACCGCCGCGGTTATTTTATTCAATAATGTTCTGTGGGAAACTGGCATCTTTTGCCAGAGCGACCGCGCTTAAGACGAGTAATAGGAACAGGAATAGTTATTACAGAACAGCATCGACTTTAAGACGCGTGAGCGAGGGCAGTAGACGACGACGACAGAGTAACAGTAATAACAGGAGAACGACGACAACGAGAACAATAACAACAACAACGACGACGAGAGCTTCATCGACTGCGAAAACGACAGAAGAAGAAAGAACGACAACAGACATGAGACCGAAAAGGATTGCATTTTTGGGAACACCAGAAGTAGCCGCGAAAGTATTCAACACTTTATGCGAAAGTTCACAAAAATCGAACGGTTTGTACGAAGTATGCGCCGTGATATCGCAACCGGGGAAACCGCGCGGTAGAGGGCGCACGGGGGATGATAATAAACCATTACCATCTCCAGTGACTCAGAAAGCAATAGATAATGGGTTCGATGATTCTCAGTTATTGAATCCAATGAAAGCGAACGAGGAAGAATTTTTAGAACTCTTTAGAAAAATGGACGTGGACTTATGCGTGACCGCCGCTTATGGGAATTTCCTACCGAGGAAGTTTTTGACAATACCGAAATATGGAACATTGAACATACACCCGTCGTTATTACCGCAATTTAGAGGTGCGGCACCAGTACAAAGAGCTATTGAACAAGGCGTGGAGGAAACTGGCGTGACCGTTGCGTTTACAGTTTTGAAAATGGACGCTGGGCCTATTTTAACGCAAACGAAATATAAAATGAAAGGATCGGAAAAAGCGCACGAAATGCTCGATATTTTGTTCGATATGGGCGTCAATTCGCTCATTGAAAAATTGCCGATTGTTTTTACTGGTGAAGCGGCTAATATTGCGAAAGAGCAAGGCGAAGAAACGGTAAGTCACGCCGATAAAGTCTCGTCCGAGGAAGGTAATTTAGATTTTAGCAAACTTTCGGCTTTAGAGGCGCATAATAAAGTGCGAGCGTTCGATGGGTGGCCGGGAACGAAAGCGACGTTTTTAGTTAAAGACGATACAAAAGGAGAGACGAAAGAAATTGTAGCTAAAATATTAACGACTAAAGTTGGCAATGCAATCCAACCCGGCGACGACGCAGAACGAGTAGTAGTTATCGGGAAGAAACAGTTTTCAATTCCATGCAAAAAGTGCGGGAACTATTTAGACGTTTTAGAAATTCAACCGCCTGGAAAGAAAGCAATGGATATTGCATCGTTCGTAAACGGTCTTAAAGGTGCTAGCGTTAGCTTAATTTAAAATTTGCAATCTCTATTTAAAGTAGTGTGTTCTATATTTCATCGTCGCTAAGATTTGTGTTTTCTTCACTATCATCAACTCCGCCCGGTCGCAACGCTCTAATGTGCTTGTGCGGGTACGTTCGACCACAATCGGGGCATGGTTCGTTTGCTCCAAAAACTTCTTCATCGTCTTCATCTGACCGTTCGCGGTCTTCTTCGCTATCAAATTCTGCGTAATCGTCATCATCTGCGCCTTGCCCTCGTGCGGCGGTTGTTGAATTTTTCGTATTTCTTCTAGGCGCATCGGGATGTCCAGGTAATGCACCTATACCGGCTATGTATTTCGTCACGTTTTCTTCAGAAAACCCACTTCTTCCACCAAACTGATCGAATCCATTAGTCCAAGCCGAAAGTCTTTGATTTTTGAAGAACACGATAGCCGGCGGATGCGAGATTTTGCACGTTTGTAAAACGGAAGACGTTGCTCCTAATTCTGGTCTTATTCTAATAAATTTCGTTTTCGGAAACGCTTTGGCTAATTCATCGAAGACTTCATCGATTCGTGCGCATTCATCTACACCGTCCAAGGTGAAATGACAAAGCACTCTTTTGTTATTCTTAACGACGTTTAAGAGTTCACGCTCTCGCATCGATACGTATTCCGCTTGTTTCTGTAACGCTTCCGCTTTCATCGCCATCGATCGCATTTCTCGAATTCGAGCAGCTTTCAACTCTCGTAAATACGGGTCTTCATCATTATCATCGTCGCCGTCGTCATCGTCTGTATTCCCAAAATCTGAGTCTTCATCGTCATCATCGTAATTATTTCCACGCGCTCTCTTTTTATCGTCATCGTCGTCATCTAGGGCAGTCGTAGTAACGAATCGTTCTTCCCCAATATTGAACATATTATTCAAAGTAAATTGTGATTTCTGATCACAATTCAACTGTATTCTATCCACTCCTCTCAAAAGTTTAATCAATCTCGATGCCTCTCTCTGTTTATTCTCATCTTTCTCGCAGCAATCCGGTCTAGGCATTAACTTCTGTAACTCCTCTGGCATTTGTTCGATCTCGTCGTCTACCCATGTGGAGCACCTGGACGAGTTCTCGAAATGTGTTTTCTCGCACTTCTTTTGATTTTCGTTTTCGTTTTCACGTCCTCCTCTTCCTGATTCGTTGTTATTACTATTATTATTGTTATTATTACTATTATTTATTGATGGGAACGCTGCGATCATATTCTTCTTCTTCTTCTTCTTCTTCTTCTTCTTCTTCTTCTTCTTCTTCTGTTGCTCTGCGCGTTATTTTAGAGGAAAGGAGAACTTTTGCTTGTGCTGCTCATCAAGCTGCTGCCTCAACCCTAAAATCTCACAACTCTCACAACGCTCTCAAAAACGCTCTACGAGTACGAGTACTTCAAAGAAGTTGGCCTTACAGCAGCAGCTTGTTAACATCAACATCAACAATCAGTGAAAACTTCCATCCATCACGAACAACGCGGCCAGAGGTCAGAGCAGGAAGAAGCAAACAGTACAGAGAATATATGCACAGGGCATAAGAAGAGAGAGAGAGAGGGCACCGAAAAAAAAGATGATTAAGAGGAATTTGATCTTTATCAGAGACGTGCGAATGAGAATACGTCGTCACATAAATAATAGAAGTAATAGAAGTAACTTAACTGCGTCGTCGTTTTCATCGTCAACGACGACGACGACGACCACTGGTGACGATGACGACAAAAAGAGTAGTGATAACAGAACAAAGAATAAGTACGTGGACGTTGAAGCGCAAAGGGAACGAACGAGATTAAAAGCGGCGGCATTGAAAGCACAAACAGAAGCACAAATGCGAGCAATGAACGTTTTTGATAGAGAACTGAAACGAGCGCACAGGGACCGAGCTGCGTACTTACAACGCGATAAGAATAAGACGAAGACAAAGACAAAATCAGGAAAAGAAGAAGGAGATTTTTTACACGAAGAAGTCGCGAGAAGAGTGTTAGATCGATTAGATGATATTAAAAGACCATTTAAGCGCATATTAGTCATTGGAGGGGCAACAGTAGCGACGGTTAGACAGATATTAGAGAAGAGGAAAGATGTAGAAACAATTGTAGTATGCGACTCGAGCAAAGAAATGTTGAAGTTAGTTCGAGATATCGTAGGCGAAGATCCAAAACGAGCGTTTGATGATTTCCCAGTAGAGATTGAATACATAGAAGCTTTCGAGGATGATATGCCCATTAAGGATAACGTCGTAGATTGCGTTTTGAGCGTTTTAGGTTTACATTGGGTGAACGATTTACCAGGAGCGATGGGACAAGCGAGATGCGCTTTAGTTCCAGACGGCTTGTTCCTTTCCGCAATATTCGGCGGCGATACGTTGACGGAATTAAGAATAGCGTGCGCTTTGGCCGAAAATGAAAACGAAGGCGGTGTTTCCGCGCGAGTATCACCTTTAGCACACGTAAGAGATTGTGGTAACCTACTCGGCAGAGCTGGTTTAAGACTTCCAGCTGTCGATGTCGATACGATGACCATAAATTACAAGACGCCCTTAGCGCTCGTCGAACATTTAAGAATCATGGGAGAACAAAACGCAGTGATTGAAAGACGTAAAACGATTAAACGGAGTACGATGATGCTAGCCACGGAAAAGTACATCGAGAACTTCTCTTCCGTTTCACCTCCGACTACTGCTGAGGACGGCAAAGACAAAAATGTTTCGACTACCAATACTCGGCACCCTAACGAGAACTCAGGTATCTCTGCAACGTTTCAAATATTATACATGACTGGTTGGAGTCAAAGTTCGAACCAACAACGACCAAAAGAACGAGGTAGTGCAACTGTAAGTTTAAGTGATTTGAAATCGGCGTTGAAATAGTTTATTAATTAAAATAATTAAAATGATGGCAAAGATGAGCAGATGATCCTAATATCTTCTTATAGAATATGTAGAATAATAATTAATAGAATATTATGAGGCTTAGCCTTACGCACTTTGCACCCCGTTTTCTGCTTTTCTCTCAATCTCTGTTTCTCTCATATCTCTGTTCATAAATTCGCAGCATATCCCCTGACGCGCTATTTTGTGTAATCAATATTCAAACTATCACTCTTATTAAATATAAGTATAAATATAAATACGTTTATTTGTGTTTAGTAGTTTAGTGAAGTTTTAGAACAAAAGTGAACTTCGCGCGTATATAAAGAAAGAAGAAGAGCGGGATCATCGGGGTTAATAAAATATATTTACGCGTCTATTCCGTGCTCGCAGTAAAGTAGTACTATGGCGAGTTTAAGCGTAGAGAACGAAGATTGGCTCGCGACCGTTTTCGGAATTGAAGAAGAAGAAGATACTGGTGCTTTATCTCCGTTCGATATGTCGGACATATTTTCGCATAATACTATACCCGTGGGAGGAGAACATAATACTACTATCATAAATATTATTCAGCAGACTAACACTGCTGATGATGATGTTTTACTATTAGACAACAACAAGAAGAATAAAAAGGGAGACAATGATGATTTAGGTGATGATGATCTACAAATACAAACAACGACTTCAGGTGAGAGACCGACGAAGAAGGTGAAGAAATCTGTGCTAAAGAAGTCTGTGAGAGAAAAAGCGAGAAGAGACGCCTTGAACGATAGATTCTTGGACTTATCGAGAAGTTTACAAGAACCAATCGTGAGCGAAGACGAGTTGAAGACAGATAAATCATCAATCGTTATAGCCGCGAGAGAATGTATTTTGGCGTTAAGAGCAAAGATAGAAAAATTAAACGAATGTTTAGCAGCAGAACGAAGCGAATGGGCAAAGACAAAGGAAGAATTGATCAACGAGAAGATTATGGTCGAGCAAAAGTTGCAAAACTTCATGTCAAAAATGCCCTTTGCGAGTGCAATTCCGAATACTGGATCCAACAAACTCATCAACAACAACAACAACGCTATTGTTTGCATGGGTGGGGAAGAAGACATAGAAGCGCCAATCTTGATCGTTAGCACGACAACCGCTGAAGAAGATGCGAAGTGGCGTGCACCGCTTGCGTGAAGATTTTGTTTAGAAATTAGAAAATTTAATTATTAAGTCCAAAGACTTGTCTATAATCCCTTCCAGGTTTACAAACGATGAAATCTGCAAGGTCGTCATCATCGTCGTCGTCTGAATATTTCCCGCCTTCGTGTTCTCGAACGGCTTGTAAGTAAGGATTGTTGCACCTATTTCGACGCTTCTTTGTTATTCGCTTCTTGGAAGATTTCTTGCGCAATTTTTTAGGTTGTTCACTTTGATCATCATTCACATCGTCATCTACGTCGTCTTTTTCTACATCAGCGACGACGAGAACATCTTTTTTAGTAGTAGTCGTATCATCATCATCATCATCTTGTTCTACATGCTGTTGTTGCAAATCTTTCGTTTGCGCGGTGGCGTAAATTGATAACCCAAATTTTCTTTTTCTTACGTTTTGAATTTCATCACCTTCAACGACGACGACTTGTTGTTGTTGTTGTTGTTGTTGTTGTTGTTGTTGTTGTTCATCATCTGAATCATCATCATCATTATTCACGAACGCATAGTTTTTATCAACTTTCAACGCATACACAAGAGGAAGAAGACTTCGATCGAGTAGTTTCATTTTCTTCAAAGCTTTCAAATTTGCAACCGTAGCCGCGCATTGCGCAATAAACGCCCGCCTGGAGAGCTCTAACGTTTCAATATTTCCAATTAGTATATCCTCGTCTAACTCTTCTTGAAAGTATTCTAAAACACCTCCGGTTGCATAATGCAATCTTGCTCCAGATAAAACAATAGCTGCCAAATCTCTATGCTCGCCTTTTTTCTTCTCTGAATGTGTCGTCAAAAATGAAGCCGCTCGTTGACACGCCTCTAGGCAATACTTTGATGCCATAAACAGTGAATCAGCTAACGTTGCGATATCTTTTTGAATCTGCAACCATATAGTCATCGATGATGATATACTATGATCGTGGCGATGATTATTATTTTCTTCATCATCAGCCTTTGATTTCTTCCACTCGTCGACGACTAAAGGTATGAAAATTTCTACAGTTTCTCCCAAAGCCGAAGCAGAGTCAACAATCGCGTCTATGACTGAAATTCTGTTGCAGATTTTATTATTTTGAATCGTCGACGTCGATGCTAATTCTTCCCAGGAAGGTAGAAGCGGTAACTCAGAGGCAAGTGTTTCGACGAATATTTTCAAAAGTGAAATTTTTGACGCGACGTCGTTCCTCTCAATACTCGTGCTACTTCCAATCATGGACAACATCTCCGATGCAGTCAAAATACACTCTGATGCACCAAACTCGAGCCTTTCAAACTTCAACATCATTGTTATCATCGAAGAAACAGATCTGTGTCCAATATCTTTTATATGCTTCGTGAATGTTCGGTCGTTCAAAATCACCGCGGTTCGCACGATTTCATACGCCCACATATCTGAAGACTCTTGCATAGCCAGTGGAAAAAGAAACTCCATAAGCCGAACGATTTCGGGCAAGACTGCAAACCATTCCTTATCTATGCCCCATTCGATGTTCAATTCATGAAGTTCATAGCGCTTGATCTGATGATAAATGCCGTGCGATAGTGTGGCGAGTAAACTCCCGACTGGATAGTAATTCGCGGCATTTTCAATCAATTTAAGTTTTTTCTGATCCATTTTCTCCGAGCTATAAATCTCAACGCGTGGATCGCGTTGAGCTATAAATAAAGTCTGACAAGCTTCTCGAGCACCTTGTGCGATGATCTTCGGGTTCATTGAATCCTTCATGAAGGAAGAAAGATGGTTCATCTTTTGTGCGCTCGTATCACATGCCGTGGCAGTATTATAAGACGCCTCAATGGAAGCACGAAGAAGTTTAAAAGCCATTTTAACCTCATCGATAGTGGTATCATTAGAGCTTGAATCTAAACCTTCGCGTTTAAAATCGAACCCGGGCCAATATTTTTGAAGAGATTCAAAAGCGAGTTTCCCGCAAGTTGCAATTAAAGATGACGAACTCAACGCTTCGATATCGTTAAGAGGCGCAATGCTCTTTAGAGACGAGCACAATTTATCCGCATCGTCAATTAAATTTGGCTTAAATTTATCGTCTCCGCCGAGACCACCATCACCATCTAATGTTGATACTAAATCACTATTATTATTTATATGCGCTGGAATTTCTTTCATCAGTCGCTTTGCTTCCTTCTTTCCTTCAAAGAAATTAGATTTTATGAATAATCTGTTCAACGCAAAGACTACGCGTTTTGCTATTGGATTTTCAAAGTCTCGAGAAGCGTTGAAGCGAGACAATAACTGTAAAAGAATCGATCGGTTTGCATCTACTTCATCTTTTGTCAATTCGCATGAATCTGATACGGCTTCTAACACGTTTAACCAAACTATTTTACAGCTCTTATCTTCGTCATAATTAATGACGAAGACGAAGTTGTCTTCAAATATTTTCGCACATTCGCTGCAAAGCACTTCGAGAATTTCTTTTCTGAACTCTCTCCAAAGCTGGAAAATAGCTCGAATAAAGGACGTGCAAACTTCTTCCGATCCTTTGCGCTGAACATTTCTAATGCAATCATTTACGAAATATCTTTTCTTTCTAAGAATAGTCGCCGTATCATCAACGTTGTTTATACCTTTACCTAAAGTATATGCCAACGCAAAGAAATCTTCTTCTTTTAAACACCGAGCGTTTTTCTGTAGCTGCACCCACGCCTTGTCGCAAATTTCTTTCGATACTTCTTCTGAAGTACAAATGGCAAAAGATATAGATGGCCAAATTTTATCGCGTTCATCGTAAAACGAATCTCGAAAACCTTCCGGACGCTTCATTAGATATTTCGCAAGCGATGGTGAGCGAGCGAGTTCTTTGTGAATACACGTTGGCAAAAACTCTGCGACGTTCTTCTTCATTTTGTTAAGTTCTTCTTCCTCTTCTTCTTGTTCTTCCTTTTCTACTTTATGTTCTTCTTTTTTAGTCGTTGTTGATGTTTCCTCCAATAACGCTAGAGCGCAAACTACTATTAATAGTCTATGATACAAACCCGAGAGTTTTATGTTGTTATTATTAATACATTTCGTTGCCATGCGTAAGGCAAAATCGAGCACGAATGAAACGGTCTCGATTGATAAATCTTTTTTCTTATCAATCGTAGCCATGCCTTGGGAAATTCGCATCAAAACTATTCTGTGTTCGGTGAAAGTGAAACCTTCGTCTAAAAATGATTCTAAAATCTCTGGGAGACGCGCGCACGTCCACACTTCATTCTTCAATAACGGATGGTCCGATTTCCTTCGTGCGTTTTCAATATCGTACTCATCGATCCTCGTGAACATTTTAATAACCTTCTTCTTCCTCTTCATTCTATGATTATGATTATTATCATCGTTATCGAACACTCCTCTATTATCATCATCATCATCGAAATCGAAATCATCATCGAAATCATCATCGCTATCATCATCATCGAAATCATCATCATAACCATAACCGATATCGGCAAAATCTGACTGAATTTCCTCTCTCGTCTTCTGTGTCCCATCTTTATTTCTTCTCAAACCGTTCAAGGCTGCTCTGATCGTCCTTTTCCCAATAGCCTCTTGTTTCCCGTACGTTCTCATTTGTACGCACTTACCGACTATCCATTCCCTGTTTTTCGATTTACATTCTAACCCTGATAGTTTCCTATACTCCTCTCTCAAGAGTTGGAACTTCATTCGTCTGAACTCGTCCCCTCTTGCACCGGTTTGAAGGACTGGCAAGCCAGAAATAAACACCTGTTCCTGTTTCCTCTTCCTCTTCTTCTTCCTATTGTTAATCGTATCATTGTTCATATCACTGCCATTATTATTTTTATTGTTGTTATTGTTATTATTACTTGCAAAATCCATTTTCTGCGTGTCTGTACTATGTCTGTCTTCTATGTTTGTTTCATCTTTCGCTCGTACTGATGATGATGAAAGTAGGCGATGATAATACGAAGATGAGTGTTTTGTGTCGATGAGTAAATAACAAGAGCACAGCAGCAGCAGGCGGAAATAAAGTGGGAAAACAAGTAAACAGCATCAGGTAAAGAACAGAATAATAAGCGAGAGCAGCACAACAGACGACAGACACAGCAGACAAAGCAGTTTCTTTTCTTTTAAACACGCACACAAAAGCGCGCGCGACTGCTACGCACGCTCTCATCACTCTTTCTGTGTCCGCGTGTCCGCGTCTGCGTCGAAATAATAGACACATACATATATATACATATCTTCAATTCTATTGATATATAGTAATATATTTAGACATCATAATAAAAAAATGCTTCGACGAACGCTTACTACTTTCTTACTAAGAACTCCTGAAACGTCATCGTCGTCGATATCATCGTCATCGTCTTCGATAGCAGAAACGACGAAGAGAATAATAAAAAAGAGTTTCACTACTTTTGCGACGAACAACGACGCGTGTAATAATCATGCGAACAATAATAAAATATTCAAATTACGACAACAATTTATGAATAAACACGATGCGCGGAGAGAGTTTTGGACTTCTTCATCTTCGGGATATTTATGGAACAGGATCATAAAACATAATAATAAGAAAAGGATAACCGCTCCTCCTCTTCCTACTCGTTCGAGGACATTTTCATCAACAACAATAAGAAGAACAGCAAATTCTCCTGTTAGCACGAGCGCACGAGCTCTTATGTCAACGAGAAATAGCATTCGTCGTAATTATTCCTCATCAATAACAGGAACGTCTTTGGCTAATCCTCTCGTCGTCGGTAATCAACGAGCGGTGAAGCAAGTCACGTATTGGCTCGTCGGAGGATGTGCTTGGGTGTTTTCAATGGTTGTTATAGGTGGAATGACTAGACTGACCAGGTCTGGACTATCCATGACAGATTGGAAGTTTGAGTACGAACATCCTCCATTAACATTGAAAGATTGGGAGCGAGAATTTGCAAAGTATAAACAATCGCCAGAGTATAAAAAAACAAACATCGGTATGACGCTCGAGGAATATAAATTCATATACTGGATGGAATACGGCCATAGGATGTGGGGAAGAGTTCTGGGTATTTATTTCGCAGTGCCTTTAGCATATTTTAGTTACAAGGGCTACATTACGAATAAACTCATGGGAAGATTAGGTATTTTCTTTTTTCTAGGCGCCGCGCAAGGTATGATTGGATGGTGGATGGTAAAAAGTGGATTAAAACAGAGCGAGAATGAAAAATTCGATGTACCTCGTGTAAGCCCCTATCGTCTCGCAGCTCATCTCACTGGGGCTTTTACTATTTATACCGGCATGTTTTGGACTACTTTAAGCGTCATGAATCCAGTCGCCGACGCGCAATTACCGAAAGCTACGGAAGCTTTAATAGGAGCTACAAAACGCTTGCACAAAGTCGTTCATCCGTTAGCTGGTTTGATTGGCTTAACTGCAATTTCAGGTGCTTATGTCGCTGGAATGGACGCCGGTAGAGCTTATAATACTTTTCCGTTGATGGATGGTAAGATTGTTCCCGATGAATACTTTGCGCAGTGGGAAGAAAAGGGGTGGAGAAATTTCTTTGAAAACACCGCGGCTGTGCAATTCGATCATCGCGTGTTAGCTCTAACAACTTTGACAAGTGTTTCGGCTATTTATGCGATGTTCAGAGGAAATTATGCGTTATCTTCAAAGTCAAAAACGTATCTTCATTTGCTCATGGGAACAACAGTCGCTCAAGTAACGTTAGGAATCTCTGCGTTGTTATATCACGTACCGGTTGAATTAGGTAGTGCGCATCAAGCAGGTGCTCTTACACTGTTTTCGGTTGTTTTAGCTTTGATGCATTCTCTTCGAGGACCTAAGAGAAAGCCCGCTCTTAAATTTGAAAAAGATTTATGGGCCCATAAACCAGCAGCGCTCGCAAGATAGCGTTTTTTATGTAGTGTTAGTTAGTTAGTTAGTAAAAATACAGGTACTTGCATGAATTGCACGGTACATTTCATA
>Ga0115004_10003516_pt1 | contig 12760 bp, 16 predicted proteins | sample ArcticOcean_MG_C_10_FD_88737 | JGI IMG/M metagenome (GOLD analysis project Ga0115004, IMG submission 88737) | Marine microbial communities from western Arctic Ocean - ArcticOcean_MG_CB11_90 | ecosystem: Environmental > Aquatic > Marine > Oceanic | place: Arctic Ocean: Canada Basin | collected...
GATCTTGATATCGCTGATTCTACTAAAAGATTATGAGCGAACAACATAGCAACAGTTAAAATTGTAATTTCAGCAACACTTACATCAAGTCCTGGAAGAATATTTATAAACAAGATTAAGGCTGCGTAAATATTAATTACTATAGCTGTGACCCAAATAATACCTAGTTCGGAAGGCAAACCAATCAATTCCATTAAAGGTGCAAATACTGTAGCAATTTGATCAACTATGCCTACAACTTCTAATAACTTAATAATAAAAACGAAAGGAATTAAAATTTTATATAACGGTATCGTTACATCTTTAATTTCTAAAAGGAGTTTTTTAAAGAACATAATTGGATATAATAATGAGTTAATTTTATTTAATTTTTTTGATGTCACCCTTAAAATTAGCCGAGGTAAAAACACCGCCCTGGAAAAGCAAAGCCATTTTGTCTTTGTGCTCATTTTTAGTTAATAAATGAGAATTAAATCTGTCCGCACTATCTGCGGGCCTATAGCCAAGTTGGTAGGCACGTGAATTGTTCCACCATGATTTTTTATTCTTGGATGCTCCATAAACGATTTCATGATGAATGGCTTTGTGTTTAATTCCAATATCAACTAATCGCGTAAGGTCTTTATAACTAATCCAAGTTGATATATGTCTTCTATCTTCCGGAACTCTCAAACAAGATCCAATTCTAATGCACATAGATTTAATATTAAATTTATCAGCGTAAAATCTAGATAACTCTTCTCCGAAAGCTTTGCTGAGACCATAATGACTATCTGGTCTTTTATTTGAAAACTCATTCAACTTTGATGTTCTTCTGTGAAAACCTATAGCGTGGTTTGAGCTTGCAAAAATTATTCTTTTCACTTTATTTATTCTTGCGGCCTCAAAAAGATTGTACGTACCAATAATATTATTTTGTAGAATATTAAATTGTGTATCTTCAACAGGTATAGCACCAAAGTGAACGATGGCATAAATTCCTTTGGTCATTTTTATAGCTGCTTTAAGATTTTTAAGATTGGCTAATATAAATTTTTGATTTTTATCTACATTTTTTTTTTTTAAATCTGTGCCTACAAGATTTTTATAACCTAGGTCTGCTAAAGATCTAAAAAGCATTCCACCTAAATGACCAGCTGCTCCTGTTATTAAAACTTTTTTATTCATAATTTTTTATTTAAATTTTACTCCTTTGACATTTAAATCGACCATATAAAAAGAAGTGCTAGCAGTAATAAATAATTTATTTCCCTCTAAACCACCAAAATCAACATTAGAAACTATTTCTGGAATTTTAATATAACCAATTTGCTCACCCAAAGGAGTGTAGCATGCAACTCCTTTTCCGCAACTAGTCCAAATATTATTGTCTACATCGAATCGGAAGCCATCAAGTACATGCTCTGGGTCTGATTTTATAAACTCAACTGGTTTAGATACGTTCAAATTTTTATCAATTTCATATCGTCTAATATATTTGGTGTCACCTGTGTTCGAGATAAATAAATGAGATTCATCAGGGGAAAGAGCTATGCCATTAGGTCTTTCCATGTCAGTAATTATTGGTACTAATGATTTTGTTTTTGGATCATGTTTAAAAACATTGCATCCGCCGTACATCATCTTGCCAGGAAATCCCTCTACTCTTTTAGGGTTAATAATTCCATAAGGTGGGTCAGTAAAAAAAATGTTTCCACTTGAGTGAACGCAAACATCATTAGGTGAATTTAACCTTTTTTCATTATACTCGTCTGCAATTAAAGTAATAATACCATTTTGATCTGTAGTAGTAAATCTTCTTGCTCCATACTCACATGTTACTAGATTACCTTGATTGTCAGTTGTATTTCCGTTAGAAAAATTTGAGGGTGATCTAAAGATTTCAACTTTATTAAAATTAAAACTTAGCATTCTATTATTTGGAATGTCACTCCAAACAACTTTATTAAATTTTTTTAAATAACAAGGTCCTTCTGTCCAAACACTGCCTGTGTGAATTTGTTTTAAATTAAGATTTTTTGTATATTCTTCAAATTTTTTTTTGTTCATGTTAATTGAATACTATCTATCCCTGGTTATATAATCAATATCGCTATCTATGCCCTGAGTATTTATTAAACCTTTTTCTAAAGCTCGGGATAGATCAGAGCTGGGGGTTTTGAAGGCAAAATTTAAATTTATTTTAAAAAACAATAATAAAATAATTGATTTTGAAAAATGTATTGAAAAAATTAATAACAATTTTCTGAGTAAATTTATCAATTTTAGTACAAAAACAGCTATTAAAAGCTTAAGACTTTTTAGATAATCAAGTAATTATAAAGCTTTCTTTTTTTCGCTTTCAGTTCTGAGTTGGCCACACGCTCCTAAAATATCTTGACCACGAGATCTTCTAATAATCGCAACATACCCAGCATCTTGAATGACTTTACCAAACTTCTCTATACCCTCTCTTTCCGTTGGTTGATATTGAACACCAGGCCATGGGTTAAATTCTATAAGATTAACTTTGCAGGGAAATTGAGCCATAAGTTATACAAGTTGTTTAGCACATTCCATGCTGTCATTGATTCCTTTAAGCATAACATATTCTAAAGTTATTTTTTCTTTAACAACAGAGCTATAGTATTTGCACTGCTCAATAAGATCTTTAATTTTAAATTTTTTATTAATTGGCATTATCATCTCTCTTATATCGTCATTCGGAGCGTGAAGAGATAGAGCTAGATATGTACCTATCTCTCTAGCAGCTTCGGGAATTTTATTAGCAATACCTGCTGTTGATATAGTTATTTTTTTTGGTCCGTAATTTAATCCTTCTTTATCTTTTAGTATTTCTACTGCAGTCTTTACATTATCGTAATTATAAAAAGGCTCGCCCATTCCCATCAAAACAATGTTTGTTATTTTTTTTTGTTCATCCCAATCATTGATTTGTTCCTTTGCAATCATAACCTGATTAATAATTTCAGCAAAACTTAAGTTTTTAACTAAACGCTGAGTACCAGTATGGCAAAATCTACAATTTAAAGTACAGCCTACCTGAGAAGATATACATAGTGTTGCTCTAGTTTTTTCTGGAATGAAAACACACTCTACTTTATTGCCATCAAAAAGATTAACGAGCCACTTTATGGTTCCGTCACTTGAGGTTTGAGTTTTTTCAATTTTCGGTATTTGTAAGCTAATTAGATCTTTGAGTTTACCTCTAAGTTCTAAAGGAAATGTGGTTAGATTGTTAACGTCAAAAGAACCTTTTTTATAAACTGATTGCCAAATCTGCTTACTACGCATAGATATTTTTTTTTCTTCAATTTTTAAATCTTTATTTAAAAAAAGTTTTAAATCTTTAAAGTTAAAATCAAAAAAATTTTTCGAATTCATATAATAGATAGAATATAGAATAATTAGTTAGTTGTGTATACTTTGGACATTTGATAGATAAGCCAATGTTCCTCAAAATTAAAAATATTCCCAAACTTTCTTGGAGTTCTGACTCCCCAAGAAATTTTAAACCTTCTTTAAAGACTTTGTTTTACCTTTGTTTGGGCCTAATCTTCTTTGGTTTTGGCGAAGGATTGCTAATTGCTTCTGGCATTGGTGCTTCGCCTTGGAACGTTCTTCATCAGGGAATAGCTATGAATCTTGGTTTGTCCGTTGGAACTATTGCTTTCCTGATAAGTTTTTTAGTTTTATTGCTTTGGAATTTTTTAGATCAAAAAATAGGAATAGGTACAATCATTAATTTCATAATTATCGCTATTATGATTGACGTAACAATTTATTACTTTAACCAACCCAATGAATTTTTTTTCCGACTACTTGTAGTTTTTGCTGGAGTTCTATTAGTTGGCTTTGGTTCAGCAATGTATTTAATAGCAAATTTAGGAGCTGGGCCAAGAGATGGTTTAATGACTGGATTACAAAAAAAGACTAATGCTCCGATTGCGTTAGTTAGAGCGTTCATAGAAGTAGTTGTAGTCTTACTAGGATGGACTTTAGGTGGAGTAGCGGGAATCGGAACTTTATTTTATGCTTTGGGCATAGGTCCCGCAGTTGCATTGTGGCTATACTTTTTTTCAAAAAAATTGAAGTAAAGACCGAGATCCTGAAATATTCTAAAACCCTCCTTAGACATGTGGAGGTGAATTATTCCGTAAATAATGTATGGACTAGATTTAATTACTTTGCTAAATATAACCCAATGTATTGCGAGCGCTTAAAAAAATCTACTAAAAAGTGTTTTGAATTCTTTGTAGCGCCTTTAAAAAAATACTTGGACATATGGAAAAACAGCATCAAAGAAATAAAAGAATATTAGAAAAACTAAATATAGCTAAACTACCTCATAGGCTAAAAGGTAATGATTTTAAAGCTCTTGGCAAAGAAATATCAGATTTTATACATCACGTTTTTTCGTTACGTATTAAAATGGAATCTTTAAACTGGTGCTTTGCAAATATTAAAAGAGTAAAAATTTTCCTTCTTATATTTCATGCTAATGAGTCAGAAACAGAAATTTACAAAGAAGAAATAGCAAAAAATATTCCTGAATATTCTTATAAAACTATTGCTAAAATTATTGATGACGGGATTGAGAAAGGTTATTTTGTGCTTTTGTCCTCAGCCGGTGTGCAAGGTAAAGATGGAAAAGTTAAAAATATTAGACCTTCTGAAGAATTAGTCACTGCTTTTTTAAATTTAAGCATAGAAATTATTTCTTATATTGACCAAAAAAATATTAAATAGATTCTGATATCTTCATAACCACTTAAAGTGCCTAGAGTCATGTATTAAGAAACTTGCCACGTATAGTTTTATTAGTTAATTAGGTTATATGGATTATAATAAATCATTAGGTCTCTTAAAAATTTTACCTAAAAAACTCAATAATTTTTACTTAAAAAATTCAAAATATGGATTCAGAGTTAATAATAAATCTAGAGATAAAAAAATTTATGATCCTGTAACAAATTTAGATAAAGCTTTTGAGAAATTGATAAGAAATACTATTATAAAACAATTTCCTAGAGACGCTATACAGGGTGAGGAATTTTTAGAAAAATATTCTGACAACGGTTATAAGTGGTATATAGATCCTATTGATGGAACTAAAGCTTTTATAGTTGGAGCCCCAACGTGGTCGAATTTAATTGGACTAACGCACAAAGAACTTTGTGTGTTAGGTTTAGCAAATTTCCCAGTTTTAAATAAGTTTTATATAAATGATCAAAATAAGTCTTATTTGGTTGATGTTAAAAAAACTATTTTAAAAACTTCTAAAGAAACTAATTTAAAAAAATGTAAAGTTATAGGCCATTTGCATGAAATACTTTTCTCGAAAAAATATAATAAAAAAATAAGAAAGGTTATGTCCTTAGTTTCTTATTTTGGCGCGGCAACATTTGATGCATTAAATTTTTGTTTACTTGCCGAAGGTAAAGTGGAGGTAGTGATTGAGACTAACCTCAAACCCTTTGACATAGTTCCACTCATTCCTATCATTGAAAAAGCTGGAGGAGTAGTTAGTACTTGGAATAATATGTCTGCAAAAAAAGGCGGAAATATATTGGCTACTTCTAATAAAAAATTACACTATAAAATTTTAAAAATCTTAAAATCCTCTGATTAAATAATACTAGCTTTTTTAATTACTAGCTTTAGATAAATCAGCTCTAATTGAAAAGAGAATAATTAAAATTAAAAATGGAACAGCAATTAAATTCATTGTTTTCCAGCTTGTCATGCTCAACATATAACCTGCCGACAAACTAGCTAAAGCCTGTATGGAAAAAACCAAAATATCATTGAATCCTTGTGCTTTAAATTTTTCTTCTTCTTTGTATGACAAAACTAACAGTCCTGTACCTGATAAATACAAAAAATTCCAACCCAAGCCCAAGAAAACTAAAGCTAATATATAAATAAAAAAAGATGGTTCTAAAAAACTTAATATAATTGTTAAAAAGTAAAAACCTACACCTGCATAAATTATTACACTGTGTCCAAATTTTTTTAATAAAATTCCTGTAATCAACGATGGTAAAAACATGCTAACAATATGTAGTTGAATAACAATTGATGTTTTATTTAAGCTATAGTTTTCCACAATATGCATATTAATGGGTGTTGCAGTCATTAAGAATGACATAACAGCATAGGCAAACGCAGCAGATACAACAGCTTGTAAAAACCTAGGCTGTGAAATAAGTTCAAAATAACTTCTTTTTTTATTTTCATTAAAATTTAAAAATTCTTTTTTTGGAGTATAAAAACTTAAAAATATAATAGGTACAGACGTCAAGACAGCTAAAGAAAGATAAGATCCTACATATAAATGTCCGTCTATTAAACTCTTATTTAAGTTAGCAATATTAGGACCAAGAAGTGCAGAAAAAATTGTTGCTAACATTATTACTGAGAGGGCTTTTGGAATAAAAGATTTTTCTACACTTTCAGCGGCTGCAAAACGATATTGGTGTGTAAATGACATTCCGTTACCAATAAAAAAACAAGCCAGACAAAATAAATAAAAGTTTTTATCCCACACCGCATAGGCTGCTAGCAAAGCTGAAAAAGAACTAAAAATTGCAGCAGATAAAAAACCAGCTTTTCTTCCAATCTTACTCATAATTTTAGCTGCAAAAAAAGAAAAGACAGCAATTCCAACTATCATTAACGAAGTGGGAACAGTTTGAAGAGACTTTACCGGACTTAACGTGCTACCAATAATTCCACTTAAAAAAACATTTACAGGTGCTGGTGTAAAACTAAATATTTGACTTGCTGTTATGATCCAAAGATTTTTATTCATTTTAAAAGATTCTAGAGTATCTTGTGTAATAACATAATATAAATTAATGTACAAAATAATGCATGAGTAAGAAATTAATAGGTATAATGATTGCAATTTTAGGATCGCTTATTTTTTTTTCGAATTCGGAGAATGCATGGATTGTATCAGCTGTTCTTCTGGGTCTAGGTAGTGGAATTTTTTTCTGGAAGGAATAATTTATATGTCGCTAAGAAAATTTTTTTTAAAAAAAAAACTTACCTATAAAATTTATTTATTTTATAATTTATACATTAGACATAAAGCTTTTCTAAAACGAACAAGCTATTCACAATGGGGCGAAGATTTAGAAATAGTTAAATTTTTCAAGAATAAAAAAAGGGGGAAGTATTTAGATGTCGGCTGCTTCCATCCACTAATGTACAGTAATACTTGTCTATTAAATCAAAATGGATGGACTGGTACCAATATAGACTTAAATCAAACTTCTATAGACCTTTTTAATATTTTAAGACCAAAAGATCGAAATTTATGCAGAATTATTGGTAGCAAAAAAAAAAAAGTTAAGGTTTATTTTGATAACCTCTTCAGTCCTGTCAACACTGCAGATAAAGAATTTTTCAACAATCAAAAAAAAATATTTTTTAAGGAGATGTTTATTCGTGAAGTAGCGACGCAAAAATTAAGCGATATAATATCTAAAAAAATTGATTTTATTAATATTGATGCTGAAGGTATGGATTACAAAATCCTAAAACAATTAGACTTAAAAAAATTGAAAGTTAGACTTGTATCAATTGAGACGCATCATTTTAGTGGAAGAAAAACAAAAGATTACTTAAAAATTTTAAATTTTTTCAGAAAAAATAGTTTTTCTTTACTTGAAAGATATGGTCCAACCAGTTTGTTTTATAAAAGTTAACTTTTAAATATAGTTAACACTATTACATATCGTAAAATTTTTCCGATACTAACTAAAATTAAAAAAATAAAAAACTTTACTCTTAAAATTCCAGCTACAAATGTAAGAGGGTCACCAATAATTGGAACCCAAGCAAAAAATAAAGACCAAATACCAAATTTTTTAAACCAGACTGAAGCTTTATCAATTTGACTTTGTCTAAAGGGAAACCATTTTTTTCTTAAATGCTTTAATAAATAAAAGCCTATCAACCAATTTAAAACTGAACCAAGAATGTTTCCTAGGCTTGCAGTGCTAACGAGTAAGAACGAACTATAAATGCCTGTGCTTAATAGACTAACTAAAGTTACTTCGCTTGAAAATGGAAGAATAGTTGCCGATAAAAAGGATATAAAAAAAAGAAAAAAATATGTCATCACATTTTTTTATAGCTAATACAAATTAATTTATCAGAGAATATTAATTTTTTTTTATATTTTTTTTTGATTTCTTCTATGCCATTTTTTATTTCCTTTGATGAAATAGATAAAAGACATGAGTTGAATCTACTTTTGATCATTTTTAAATATAAGTCTCTTTTAATCTTTACTTCGAAATTAAAATAATTAATTTTATAGTTTTTAAAACGAGACTTAATTAAATTTAAAATTAATTTATCTTTCTTTAAGCTGTTTATTAGTTTTAATTTAAAAATTTTAAACACGGGCCAATTATTTTTTTTTGGATGTAAAGCTAAAATTAAAATCTTTCCTTTTGGTGCTAGGTTATTTTTTGAGAATGTTAATATTTTTTTAATTTCAAGATAATTAAAAAAATGGATAGATTGTTTGAATAAAATAACATCAAATTTTTCTTTTGTTTTTTCTAAATATTTTAAAGCATTAGTTTTAGTAAACCTTATTCTTTTTGTCATGTCCTTGTGTTTAACAATATCAATGCCTAGAGGTAAATTGCTCATATGATACTTTTTTGAAAGATTAGAGATAATTTTTCCTCTGCCACAGCCAATATCTAAGATTTTTGTCTTTTTGTTAAAATTAATTTGTTTTTTTAAAAAGTGACTTAAGCTCGAAATATATGCATTCGAAGATAGCCAATTTTTTTTATCCCAATTTTTTAGATTTTTCACTAATTTAGTTTATACAGGGATTATTCTGCTCAAATAACAAAAACCTTTGAATATTAGTTATTGAATAATTTAATCAATTCGTTAATTTACAGGCTATAAATGAGTACAAATAGAACCAATATACCTAATTCTTTAAACGAGCATTGGATGCCTTTCTCGTCTAATAGGGACTTCAAAAATAAACCAAGATTGATCACAGGAGCAAAAGGCGTTTATTTAAAAACACATGAAGGTAATACCTTAATTGATGCTAGCTCAGGTTTGTTTTGTAATCCATTAGGTCATGGTCGAGAAGAAATAGCCGAAGCGGTTAGTAGGCAATTAAGAGAATTAGATTTCGTTTTACCGTTTAATCAGGGTTTTGGTGGATCGTTTGAGTTAGCCACTCGAATTGCAAAACATACACCTGGCGATTTAAATAAAATTTTCTATACTATTTGCGGCTCTACCGCTGTTGAGTCAGCAATAAAAATTGCTATGGCTTTTCATTCATCTAAGGGGAATAAGAAAAAATTTAGATTTGTAGATCGTGATCGAGGTTACCATGGAATGAATATTGGCGGTTTATCTGTAGGAGGTTTTAATAACTATAAAGAAATGTGTGCGAGTATTCTAATGCCAGGAGTACAACACATGCGTCATACTTTTTTACCTGAACATAAATTTGTTAAAGGTCAGCCGGATACTGGCGCAAATATTGCAGATGATTTAGAGACAATTGCAAGTAAATTTGAAGGTGAGATTGCAGCATGCATTGTTGAACCAATCGCCGGATCAACAGGAACTTTGATTCCACCAAAAGGATATTTAAATAAGTTACGGAAAATTTGTGACAAGCATGACATTCTTTTAATTTTTGATGAGGTGATTACAGGTTGGGGTAGAACAGGATCTGCTTTTGCTGCGCAAGAATTTGGCGTAACGCCTGATTTAATGACTATGGCTAAAGCAACAACAAATGGAGTCGTACCTATGGGCATTGTTGCGGTTAGAGATGGGATCTATGATTCAATTGTTAATTCAGCTCCAGAGGGAGCTATTGAATTGTTTCATGGTTATACGTATTCAGGGATTCCAGTTGCGGTAGCAGCTGCTCTTGCTGTGCAAGATATATTTGAAAAGGAAGATATTTTTAAAAGAGTAAAAGAAATGTCTCCTTATTTTCAAGATGCATTGCACTCTTTGAAAGATCTTGATTGTATTAAAAGTATTAGAGGTTATGGTATGATGGGTGGGATTGACATTCAAACTAAGGATAAACCTGGAAAAGCAGGTTTTCAAATTTACAAAGCTAGTTATGCTAATGGAGTTAATTTTAAAGCTACGGCTGATGCATTGGTATTGGCGCCTCCTTATATTTGTGAAAAAAAACATATTGATGAAATTTTTGAAAAATTAAGAAAAAGTATCACTCAGTACATGAAGCAGTAAATATTGTTGTAATTTTTACACTAGTCCTTACATCTGGACCATTGACTCACTATCTGCCATATAATTAAATACTTAGTATTATGAAGTCTAGAGAGCATGTCATTTTTGATATTGGAGAAGAAAAATTCAAATATTTACAACGCGAAGATAAAAATAAAAATTACAAAGTTGACATAATTGATCTTAACAAAAGATTAAATGAAACAAAAAAAAAAAATCTTTACAGTAATATAAAAATTATTTCTGCCTCTCTACTGTGTCTTGTAATTATTACTATGATTAGTTTAAAGGTTTAGTGGTATGAGCTCTTAAACATATAAAATAAAATTCACTAAAAATATTAGTTATTTTATGAATTACTTGTTTGAAAATTAAACTTTTTGAAACGATTGTGGGAATAATATAATATTTTTTTGAAACAGTTTCTTGTGTAATCACTTTTAGTTTAACTAAATGTTCGAGTTTTCGAATACAAGTTGCTCTTGGAATGCCTGTGACTTCTGACACAGTGGTTGCACTTATACTTGCGCTCCCAAAAGCTTTAATTACACTTGGGTTGTTAAATATTTTTTCAAAAGGTAAATTTTTTTTTTTTGCTTTCAACGCAAAAATACTTACCATTTTCAAGACTATAAGAGCAAGCTCTAGATCTTTCAGTTGCAAACTCCATACTTTCAGATATTTAAGTTGGGTATTCAAAAAATGAAACCAATAAAAGTTAAATTTTTCTTTTAATTCTTTTTCCAAACTTTCTTTATTGGTTGTAATTTTCATTTTTTTGCAAACAAAATTAAGTAATGAGGATAGCCCTGTAATTTCTTTTTTAACAACTAAATTATAACTTTCTTTGTATTGTTCGTTGGGAAACCATCCTATGTTATTATTTTTTTTATTAAGAACTTTTTGCTTTACTAGTTGTAAGATTTTTCTTCTTGCTGTTTCTTTTGGCAAAGCTGTGTCTTCGGCTATTCTAACTATAGATTTTTTAATTGGAGAAATTAATTTGTGATTTTCCCAAAAATTTTCAAAACTGATATTAAAACTTAGATTGTAATCTTTTTGTCTTAATATATCTTGATGAGCTAATCTAGCAAAATACAAAACGAGATTACCATTTTCTACTCCTTGATAGCGTTTGTGTAGGTTTATCAAAAAATTAGACTGAAATTCAATAAATATATCTTGATACTCTATAAAGTTTTCTAAAATCTTATTTTCAATTATTGAAGGTGAAAATGATAGTGACATTAATTGTTTATACTCAATGTTTATTAGTTCAATGTGGAAAGATAAAACTTAAAACATAAATAAGTCAATGAATAATTGTATCAATAAATAAAAGGAATTTTATTTAATTGGCTATGATTTGGAAGAAAAAGATCAAACTTGTATAAATTTTTAATGATTTAAGATTTTTTTTTGTTCTTCTGTTCTTATGAGTTAATCGTAAATAAATAAGAAATAATCGCTATTAAAGAAATTGTTAAGATCAACGTTGTAATATTGTTCTTTCTTTCCTTTCTTCTTTCTAACATTATTCTTTTTATTAAATGATCAATATTAGGTCTTTGAATTTTTTTTTCCTGGGTTAAGGTTTCATTTTCTTGGCTAAGGGATGCACCTTGTAGATCTAAATTATATTTTTTTAGTCGAGTCATTTTTTAACTAGTTCATATTTAATGTAATAAATATATGACGTTTATAGCCAATTTGGGTCTTTTAAAATTTGATATTTACTATCTACTGGTGTTCGGTTTAATATAGTCTCTAAAAATGAGTTTTGAATATTTCAAGATCCTTAGGATATATTCTTCATTTAGTTAATATTAAAAAAGTTTAATAATTTTGAAAAAATATAAAAATATACTCATTGAGATAAATGAGCATTTAGGACTTCTGACTCTTAATAGAATAAGAGAAAATAATGCTCTAAACATAGACACTTCAAAAGAAATCTATGAAGGGCTAAAAGAACTAGAAATGAACTCTTCTATTAGAGCTATTTTGATTCAAGGAAATCAGAAATTTTTTTCTCCTGGTGCTGATATAAAAGAACTTAGTAATTTAAATACAAAGTCTGCACACTCAAAAGGTCTCTTTAACTTTTTTGATAAAATAAAAGAAATTAATGTTCCAATTATTGCAGCGGTTGAAGGGTATGCTTTAGGTGGAGGTATGGAGCTTGCTTTGTTGTGTGACATCATTATCGCATGTGAAGATTCAAGATTTGGTCAACCTGAGGTTAATTTGGGATTAGTGCCTGGAATAGGAGGGACACAAAGATTAAAACATTCTCTCGGTAAATATAATGCGAATTATCTTTGTATGTCAGGAGAAATTATTTCTGGAACAAAAGCTTATAAGCTCGGTCTTGTAAGTGTCTTATTGGATAAAGTTAATTTTCTTGAAGAAGTAATAAAAGTTGCAAAGCAGATAGCTGAAAAACCTAAATCAAGTTTAATTGAAATAAAAAAACTTATTAGCA
>Ga0115004_10003517_pt1 | contig 12758 bp, 11 predicted proteins | sample ArcticOcean_MG_C_10_FD_88737 | JGI IMG/M metagenome (GOLD analysis project Ga0115004, IMG submission 88737) | Marine microbial communities from western Arctic Ocean - ArcticOcean_MG_CB11_90 | ecosystem: Environmental > Aquatic > Marine > Oceanic | place: Arctic Ocean: Canada Basin | collected...
ATATTCCATTTTTTAAACTATAAAGAACATAAAATAAAAGGCACAAGTTTAATCCAAATACGTTTAGTTTTTCCTTTATGACTACTTTTTGAAAACCAATACTTCTGTGTAAAGAATATATGTAATAGAAGATTCCAAATAAGCCGAAACTAAAAAAAACACCCATTAATCCAATGTCTCCAATATAAAAATGCTGATCTCCAAAATAATTAGTATAATTTCCAGGTTTAACTAATCCGGCGCCAAAAAAAGGGGAATCTTTAATATAGTTCATAACAAATTCAATCTCATTTAGTCTAATTGAAATTGATACATCAGAAATTAAATCCCATTTATCAGGCTGAAAAAAATAAGACATTTGAACAAATTTATCTTTGACTAATGAATCTCTAAAAACATAGCTTAGGGTGAATAACGCAAAAAATCCTAACAGAGATAAACCAACAATGGTAATGCCTTTATATCTTGAACGAATAAATATAAATAGACCAATCGAAACAACTAAAAATATTATATCGCCACGTTGTATGTCGTAAATTTGTGTTACAAAAAAAAACCAAAAACTATACAGTAAGTTCTTATACTTTTTATTTTTCATGAAAAGGTCAAAATAAAAGAAAAACCCCAAGAACACAAGTTGTTTAGACAACTTTTCTACACCCCTAGAAACTAGTCCCTCGGACGTATTCACAGAGAAGCTTATATCTAACATAGAAGTTAAGAATATAATTACTGAATATACCCAAGCGGAGAGGATCAATAACTTCATTAAAGCGTTAAAATCAATTGATTTCTTATTTAACCAGATGAAAACAAAACTGAGAGCAAATACTTCAATTAAATTAGAGTTAGCAATTATCGAGGAAGTAACATTTTGCTGAAAAATTAAATAGGAATTGAGTATAGAGATCAAAACAATTATTCCAATCAATTTAAACCAGAAGATTTTAATTATCATTCTGAAGTTAAAAATAAAAGCAAGCAAAGATATTCCAAATATTAAAAACTTAGCATACAACCCTAATGGAGTTAAATAAAAAGTATTAAACCCAATCAATATTATTATATAAGCAATTATAAGTCTCATTTCATATAAGGCTAAATTAATAGCGATTTAAAAGAATAAGGAATAAGTCAAAGTTAATTACTCGTGTAAAAATATGATTGAACCATTCTTTAAAGTAATACGGCATGAAATTCCATTTTTTTATATTGGTTGTATTTGATTCATAACCGAAGTAATCAATTTCATTTTTAAGTTTGTCGGATACATATTTACAAAGTTCGGTATTATTTTTCTTCCATTTATATAAATTTGAAGTGTCCAATTGTTTTGTGTTATTAGCCTTCCAAGGCTCGTGCTTTAGATCAAAATTTGAATATTTCTTGTTGTTGAAATCGGTATACATTTTCTCATCAAAATTTATCTTTAGAAAATTACAAAGACGAGTAAGCTCTTTTGAAGGATTTGAGATTAAATCTTCATATTTAATCGTAGAAACATTATCTAAATGACTTATCTTAATAAGTTTCTTAAATAATTCTATTCTCTTTCGATATGGAAACATGAAATTCCATTCTACCTTCAGCAACGAACTAAATACATCTCTCGGATCTCTTATAATTAAAATAAAACGAGCTTCTGGATAAATTGATTTTATGTCCTCTATGCAATCCATATGAACAGGAGTTTTTTCACAGATAACGTCATTTTTAGCTCCTTTTAAAGTTAAAACAAACTCAAACTTTTCCTTGTTGCTTGATAGCAAGTTAAATTGATTAATCAAATCATTTGAAATACTTAACTTTCTATTATATGCTCTTCTTTTGGAAAAATAAAACTCTCCAAAGCTAACTTTTTTTCTAAAAAAATTAGAATGTCTTTCGTACCTAGTCTTTTGAATAAAAAAGTGAGTCTCGTCAGGAAAAAAAAATCCATCTAACACATTTAGCATGTTTGACAATAAGGTCGTTCCAGACCTTGGTATACCTATAATAAATATCGGACTTAATTCTTTCATAATTAAAAATAATAGCTTTTAATTTTTCTTTCAAAATGTAGTTTAAATGAACTTTTGTTTCTGATTTTTTTTGAAAAATAAATCTTTGATTCTTGGACCCCATTCCATTTTATTTGTCAGTAAATCTATGCTTTTCTCGATTAACAAAAACGGGTATTGTCAAAACACCAGTTTTCTTTTTTGCTATATAAACCTTAATAATATTCGATAATACTAATGTAATTGTTGTCGCTATCGCAGCTCCAACAGCTCCATAATAGTTGATTAAAACTACATTTAGTATAATGTTTAAAATTAGAGATGTCAGAGAAATCCATCCATGAATTTTTTCATGCCCACACATTATTAATAATATCCCGGAACATCCTGTAGCGAGATTAAATACTTGGCCAATAGCTAAAACTAACAGAATCCAATAGGCCTCTTTAAAATCTACTCCCCAAAAGCTTAACAATAATTCACCAAATAGTACAAAAAATATCACAAATAGCATTGCTGCCATTGCTAAAAAAACAGTTATGCGTTGTACCATAACTTGTATTTCACGTGTTTTTTTTTTACTAAATAGACTCGCTATTTTAGGGGCAATTGCGGCGTTGCTTACTTGTAAAAAAAAAGATGTTAAAATCGCTAATTGAGCAGCAACACTATACATTCCGACATCTTTTAGTGTGGCTGAAAATCCTAGCATTATTACATCTACATTACTTGCCATTATAGTAGTTCCTGAAACTAGTAGTAGCGGGACTCCCATTTTAAGCATGGGTTTTAAATGAATATTTCCTTTTACTTTGTGACCAAAGCTATTATCCCAGATTACTTTAACAACTATTACTAAAATTATGCGACTTATTCCGAATAAAACTAATACGCTAACAACATTAAATTCAATATTAAAGATCCAAAATACTAATAATCCTATGCCAACAAGTATGTAACTTAATGTTTGATCTACCAGATTTGCTTGCCATATCTTCCCTATACCATTTAATGCAGATCCATATACTCTTGCAATAGACTGAGGAATAAGCATTAAAAATGCAATTAAAAATGGAAGATATAAGTCTTGGTTATCAAAGAATAAATCGATTACTATAGGTAGAACTAATGCTCCAATAATAGCAATACATAAAGATAAAAATCCATTAAAAACTAAACTAGTTTTAATTTTAGAAGCGATATCCTTGAAGTTTTGATTGGTATATGCGATTGATATTTGCTTTACAATAACCATCGGAAAGCCAAACATTGTAATGACTAATAAAAGTATTCCAAGCTTAATTGCTAGGTTTACACTTCCTAATCCTTCTGGACCTAATGTTCTTCCCAAAAAAACACTAATAAACAAAGCTATAAACATTCCAGTTATCTTGACGACCATAGTTTTAGAAGACTTCTTGAATACTTCTAATGTATGTTGATCTAGCTTGTTTATTATTTCTTTAATTCTAGACATTTTTATTAGATAGGTGTTGTTTTAAACTTTCTTGCCAAGTATTAATTTCTATGTTAAAATGATCTTTTATTTTAGATTTGTTGAACACAGAAAATGATGGGCGTGGAGCTAGAGTGGGGTATTCTTTAGTACTAATTGGTAGAACCTTACAGTTACTAGATTTAAATTCTAAAATTTTTTCCGCAAATTCGCACCAACTGCAACTTCCCTCATTAGAATAATGATAAATCTCTGTTTGTTTAGACCAACAAGGGGTGTTCAGAATATCTAAACATACTTTTGCTAAATCCTTTGCGAAGGTGGGCGAACCAATCTGATCATCTACTACTTTTAAGACCTTATGATCTTTGGCTAAACGCAGCATCGTTTTTACAAAATTAGTGCCATGTCCGGAGTAAACCCAAGATGTTCTGACAATAACTGCAGCTAAGGATTCAACATCTAAAACAGCTTTTTCTCCAGCTAATTTTGTTTTGCCATATTCAGATTTAGGATTTACAGAATCTACTTCTTTATAAGGAGATAAAGATTCACCATCAAATACATAATCAGTTGAAATATGAATTAGCTTGCAGCTGTGTTTTTTACACATATCTGCAATGTGTTTTATACCAAGGTGGTTAACAGAGTTTGCTTTTTCATGTTCTTCTTCAGCTTTATCAACAGCAGTGTAGGCTGCACAATTTATGACAGCATTTATAGTGTTGTTGGAGAAAAAGGAATCAACTTCGGATTTATTTGAGATGTTTAATTCTTTAGAGTCCGTAAAAAGAAAATTAAATTGCTCAAATTCATTTTCGATAGCCCTAATTTCAGAACCCAACTGACCGTTTTTCCCAGTTACTAATACTTTCATGAGAATGGAGTTAAAAAATTCTTTAAAGTTCCTTGAACTTTATCTTTCTCAGATAATTGAATTAAGGATGCACTCATTTTCCAATCGATACCTAAGTCCGAATCATTCCAGACTAAACCAGAATCATGTGATGGAGAATATAAATTGTCAACTTTATAACTGAAAATAGCTGTTTCGCTAATGACTAAAAAACCATGTGCGAAACCTCTTGGGATAAAAAGTTGCTTTTTGTTTTTGGAAGTTAGTAGAATGGAATAATGTTGTCCATAAGTCTGAGAATCCTTTCTTAAATCTACTGCTACATCAAGAACCTCTCCTTGTATTACTCGAACTAGTTTTGCTTGATCAAAGGGAGGTTTTTGAAAATGAAGCCCTCTTAATACTCCTTTTGATGATTTCGATTCATTGTCTTGAATGAACTTAGTGTCAGAGACGTTTTCGACAAACCAAAGCTCTTGAAAAGACTCCATGAAATATCCACGATGATCTCCAATTACCTTAGGTTCCAAAACAACTAATTCGCTGAGAGGAGTTTTAGTTATTTTCATGATTCTTTTACACGTTTAATTAAATATTGTCCATATCCAGTTTTCGCTAGTGGCTTTGCCAATTCTAGCACTTTGTCGGCAGAAATAAACCCCTCTTCAAAGGCAATCTCTTCTAAACATGCTACTTTTAGTCCTTGTCGCTTCTCAATTGTTTGAATAAAGCTCCCGGCTTCTAATAAAGAATCATGTGTCCCTGTATCTAACCAAGCAAAACCGCGGCCTAACAATTCTACCATTAACTCATCTCTGTTCATGAATTCTTCATTTACAGATGTAATCTCTAATTCGCCACGATCTGATGGTTTTATATTTTTAGCTATTTTAATGACATCATTTGGATAGAAATAGAGCCCTACAACTGCAAAATTAGATTTTGGTTTAGTTGGTTTTTCTTCTATAGAAACAACATTACCTTCTTTGTCAAATTCTGCTACACCATAGCGCTCAGGATCTGTTACATAATAGCCAAAAACAGTCGCTTTCTTTTTTTCTTCTACATTCTTACGTGCGGATTGTAAAATATTAGTTAGACCTTGCCCGTGAAAAATATTATCCCCTAATACTAAGCAAACATCATCTTCTCCAATAAATTCTTCTCCTAAAACAAACGCTTGAGCTAGTCCATCTGGGCTTGGTTGTACTTTATAAGAGAATGAAATACCTAAATCAGAGCCATCGCCTAAAAGTTTCTCGAAGTTAGGTGAATCTTCAGGTGTAGAGATAATCAAAATCTCTTTGATACCGGCCAACATCAATACAGATATTGGGTAATAGATCATCGGTTTATCATAAACAGGTAACATTTGCTTTGAAACTCCTTTAGTTATTGGATAGAGTCTTGTTCCTGAACCTCCTGCTAGTACTATTCCTTTCATATTATGATTGTTATTCTGTGTAGTAATTTTGATATTCTTCTGAAGTGATTTTTTCTAACCATACCTCAGATAGCAATCAATATTACATTAAGTGCATACTCTATTTGAGAGTATTGAACAAATCTTCGTGCTATATGCTAACAAATAAAATTAGCCCTGTTATGCATTAAATATTCCATTTTTTTATTTTAAATTACTTCACTAAAAACCAATTATTCAATAATTGTTCTCGATTGTATTTCATTGTTTCTTTTGTTTTCAAGTCAATTAAATCAATCCCTGCATGTTCACAAATCGCTTGTCCAGCTGCAGTGTCCCACTCCATTGTAGGGGCAAATCTTGGATAGCAATCTGCAGTTCCTTCAGCTACCATTACAATTTTCAATGAGCTCCCCCTTGATATTAGGTCAACTTCCCCATGTTCTTTTCGCATATCGGAGACGTATACTTCCGTTTCAGGAGACATGTGTGACCGACTTGCAACAATAGTATATTTATTTTTATTTGATTTAAGTGGAAGAGGAGAACCTGAAGTGAGAATATTAGCTACATCTAAATTTTTAGCATTACTTGTTTTAAATGATCCATTTGCTACTGAAGAAAAATATAATTCATTTAATGCAGGGGCATAAACTACACCGAGTACTGTTTTTTGATTTTCAATGAGCGCAATGTTCACCGTAAACTCACCATTTTTCTTAATAAATTCTTTAGTCCCGTCAATAGGGTCAACGATCCATAGTTGCTTCCAATCCTTACGTTCTTCGTATGGAATATTTTCACCTTCTTCAGAAAGAATCGGAATCCCTGTTTCTATTAAATACGTTTGAATAATTTCATCTGCAGCTAAATCAGCTTTAGTTAAAGGGGAGTCATCACCTTTAAACTCTACTCCAAAGTCATCTAATTCGTATATTTTCATGATTGCTTTCCCAGCTTCAATACTTGCTTTTATTGCAATAGATAATAGATCTTGTTTAAGCATCTAGGTAATTATTTAAATTTAAATAATTTAATATTTGATTAACAGACTCTTCTAGTGAAAGAATACCTGCCTTAATATGTATTTCAGGTTGACTAGGAGATTCATAAGGAGAAGATATCCCTGTGAAATTTGGTATCTCACCTTTTCGAGCCTTTTGATAAAGGCCTTTGGGGTCTCTAGCTTCACAAATAGCTATAGGAGTGTCAATAAATACTTCTACGAATTCAATACCTTCTATTAAATCACGTACTTGCTGGCGATCTTTTTGAAAAGGAGAGATAAAAGCTGTTAAGACAATTACTCCTGCATCTAAAAATAATTTTGATACTTCTCCAATTCGTCTGATATTTTCAATCCGATCATCATCAGAAAAAGAAAGCCCTTTATTTAGACCCAAACGAACATTATCGCCATCCAATAAATAGGTATGCTTACTTAATTCGTTTAATTTTACTTCAACAGCATTAGCGATTGTTGACTTTCCGGAACCACTTAATCCTGTAAACCATAAAACACAAGGTTTTTGATTTTTTATTATAGCACGATGTTTTTTTGTGACATGATGTTCGTGCCAAACTATGTTCTTATTTGACATAATATTTCTTTACGTATTTCACGATTATTTTTGCGGCATCCTTAGCACTCATTTTATCAGTGTCAACTATGATTTCTGCGTGTTTAGGCTCTTCATAAACGTCATTGACTCCGGTAAAGTTTTTTAATTCTCCAGCAATAGCTCTTTGATATACACCCTTATAATCTCTGGCTTTGCAGGTCTCAATATCCGCCTTGACATAAACTACAATGTTTTGTTTTACCATTTCACGGATTGCTTTTCGCGACTCTGTATAAGGTGAAACAAAGGAAACAACTGTTGAAACTGAATTTTTTTGTAGTTTTTGAATTAAATACCCTATTCTGTGCATGTGTATATTGCGATCAGCTCTAGTGAAACCAATACCAGGAACTAGATCGCGAATATTAGTTGAATCAATACGTTCAATAGGTATATGTAATTTCTCTAATTCTATATAAACTAAATCTGCGATTGTTGTTTTTCCAGAAAGAGGTAAGCCTGTAAACCAAATATTAAATGGTTCAATTTTTTTTCGCCCCCAGCGCACCTTGAACCACATTCGTTCATGGACCCAATAAAGAGATAACTTAAATCCAGTTTCTATCAAACCAGTTGCAATCGCTAAATCAATTCGTCCAAAAAACAGGTAAACTATTGTCATAGTTGTCATAGAAGCAATAACTCTCCAGCTAATACCTTTAACGATAGAACGAATATTTGTGTCTTTATACATTTAGATTAGACTTTTTTACACTCCCATTCAGGGAAGTTTTCACGAATAAATTGATTTAATGCTTTTTCAGAATCTGTATATTTCTTTGATTGAATTTTGTTCAAATCGTCTTCTCTACGGCTCACACCTAAAATCATTCCTGCTCCAACTGTATTGTTTGTTATTCGGTCCACAACAATAAAAGAACCGGTAAAACGATTTGTGGTATAGGCATCTGCTGCAATGGGTTGATTGAGTAACATTTTACACGAGGCAATATCATTTACACCTAATGAATGAACTTGTTTTCTTTTAAAAGTATTAACATCCACTTTATAATTGATATGTTCAAATGAACCAGAAACAACAGCCGTTCCTCTTTTAATATCATAATTTTGATTCAATTCCATTGAATTTTCATCCATCCAGACGAGCATTACTTTTAACGAATTTGAAACTCTCGGTACGCTTTTCGAATGTACTATCATGTCGCCACGAGAGATGTCAATTTCATCTTCAGTAGTTAACGTCACAGCCATTGGTGCATAAGCATTTTCACATGTTACACTGAAATCCCCTTCTGTAATATCTCCAGCGTTAATGATACTCTTTACCTTTGTTGTCTTTCCAGAGGGAAGTATAGTAATTTCATCTCCCACGGCAACTGCACCAGCTACGATTGTACCGCAGAATCCTCTAAAATAAAGGTTTGGCCTATTAACATATTGAACAGGAAATCTAAAGTCTTCTGCTTTTTGTTCTTTGGAAATATCCATAGAATCTAGAAGACTTAATAATGTTTTTCCTTTATACCAAGGTGTTTTCTCACTTTCATTAACAATGTTGTCTCCATCAAGGGCAGAAACAGGAATGTAATATGTATTCTTAATACCTAATTCGGTAGCTAGTTCTGTGTAGGTTTTTGAGGTTTCATCAAAAACATTTTGACTAAAATCTACAAGGTCCATCTTATTAATTGCAACAACAACATGCTCTATCCCCAAAAGACTTACTATAAAACTATGTCTCTTTGTTTGCGTAAGGATTCCTTTTCGAGCATCAATAAGAATTATAGCAACATCGGCTGTAGAAGCTCCTGTAACCATATTCCTTGTGTATTGTTCATGTCCAGGTGTATCCGCTATAATGAATTTTCGCTTTTCGGTTGCGAAGAAACGGTATGCAACATCTATAGTTATTCCTTGTTCTCTTTCACTTTGCAATCCATCAACGAGCAAAGCCATGTCAATTTTGTCTCCCGTTGTACCGTATTTTTTACTTTCACCTTCTACAGCTGCCAATTGATCATCAAAAACCATTTTTGCATCATACAACATTCGACCAATAAGTGTACTTTTACCGTCATCAACCGAGCCACATGTTAAGAAACGAAGCATATCTTTGTTCTCGTGCTCTTTAAGATATCCTTCGATATCTTTTGCTATTTTTTTATTTGCATTTTCCATATTAAAAATATCCTTCAATTTTCTTTTGTTCCATGGCCCCTTCCTGATCTTTATCAATAATCCGACCTTCACGTTCCGAACTGGTAGAAAGTAACATTTCTTTAATTATTTCTGGTAAAGTTGTAGCAGTTGAGTTAATTGCACCTGTTAATGGATAACAGCCTAAAGTTCTGAAACGAACCATTTCTTTCTTAGCTGTTTTCCTTAATTCTTCAGGCATACGTTCATCATCAACTAAAATTTTAGTTCCTTCATACTCTACGACTTCTCTTTCTTTTGAAAAGTAAAGTGAAGGGATTGGAATATTTTCTAAATAAATGTATTGCCAAATATCCAATTCTGTCCAATTCGAAATAGGAAATATACGTACACTTTCACCTTTTTGAATTGCTGTATTATAAATGTTCCAAAGCTCTGGGCGTTGATTTTTTGGATCCCATCTATGATTTTTATCTCGAAATGAAAAAATGCGTTCTTTTGCTCTAGATTTTTCTTCATCTCTTCTTGCACCCCCAATAACAGCATCATAGCCTCCTGCATTTAATGCCTGCTTCAATCCTTGTGTTTTCATTATGTCTGTGTGTACTTTTGACCCATGCTTAAAAGGAGACATACCCATCGCTATTCCTTTGGGGTTAGAGTGCACCACCAAGTCAAAGCCCAATTCAATCGCTCGTTGGTCTCTAAATGTTATCATCTCCTGAAACTTCCATGTAGTATCAACGTGTAACATTGGAAATGGAGGTTTAGAAGGGGCAAAAGCCTTTAATGCCAAATGGAGCATCACAGAAGAATCCTTCCCTACAGAATACATCATAACAGGATTGGTGAATTCTGCAGCAACTTCTCTTAGAATATGGATTGATTCTGCTTCGAGTTGTTTTAAATGTGTTAATCGCTCTTTTGAAATCATTTTTTAAGGTTAATTAGTTCTTTAAAGAAGATTTTAGGTTATCAATTACACCAATATATACTGAATCGACATTATTTAGTTCTGCCAAATACAAAGATGCCCAATCGATTATGTTGATTAAATACAAGGAACGCACAAGCATCGTATCTCCTTTTGCATATAATGACATAATATAATTTGTTTTGGACTCGATTGTTTCAATTGAAAAAGCTAATCTTTTTTTATTTTTTGGATGCCAATCATTAGTATCTAAAAATAACACAGCATATCGATCCACTCCGCCGTACCAACCCACTAATTCATTGTGATTCATTTCTGGAATTACATGTGTGTTACAGAGGATTTTACTATTCTCATTAAATTGTTGCCTTGCTCTGATTGCAACAGCTTCATCTTTTGATTCACTGTATATTATTAATTCTTTTCCATTTATAAAATCAGCTACTTGTTTTGCTTCTGCATGAATTCCATTCTTATTGGAAAGAATCAATTCTTTAGCTAAAGAAAACTCAGTTAACTTTTCTTTCTTTATTAAGTTCAGTTCTCCAAAAATGCGAGTTAACTGTACAATTGAAAAAGCCAATGTTGTTCGAGGAGGCTTACCTCCAGGCACGACAATACAATCGTAATCCCACTTCTTACAAAAAGAGTGTAATTTACCTCCAGAGCAAACGGCCACAATCGCAGCGCCTCTATTATGAGCATCTAAAGTAGCAGACAAAGTCTCTTCCGTATTACCTGAATTAGATGAAGCAATTATTAAAGTTTTATCGTTTACATAACTTGGTAAGGTATAATCCTGACAAAAATTGATCGGAATATTGATTTCATCAGCTATCCATGAGGATACTAGTTTGCCACCAATACCAGAGCCACCCATTCCACAAATAACTACATTGCTAAATGCAGAGTAGCTCTTTTTTAAAGGACTTTGATTTACAATTTCAATCGCTTCCGTTAAATTATCTGGAAATGCGTCAATGAGTTCTCTCATGTACTGATTATTCCTTTTAACCTCAATCATAATTTTGCTGTAGTCTTTTTCGTTAAACTTACTTATCATATAAATTTCAAAAGAAAATTAATTGAGAAGTTGTAGACAAATATAATTAATGTTTAATTATACAATATGTATATATAAATATTATTTCCCGATTACCAGTGATATTATCAATTAGAGATATGATTTGTTATATTATTTAATTAATTTAGATTTCAATAATAATTGATAATACGAGTTAATATGAGGGTTGTTTTAATAGTTTTTTTGAGTGTTTTAATGTTTGCTGCAACAGCACAGACATTAGACACAACAAGACAAACAGAAATAAATGATTACAATAAATGGTCTGTAGGGCTTGTTTTTGGTGGGCATGATGGTATGTCTCCTGTCAAAAATATTAATACCAACACACAAGCGTTGGGGGAGAATAATGATACAGATATTGCTTTTAGATTGGGGCATTTTGGCGCAGAGGGTAGGTATATGTTCAATAATAGATTTGGAATCAAATTAGATATAGGATATGACTTAATGACCTTTACTAGTATAGGGGTCAAAACCAATTATTGGCGAACATCAATTCAGGGTGTTGTAAATCTCAGAGACCTATTACGTTTCGACACTTTCACAGATCGTTTTGGCTTGCTCTTTCATGGTGGCGCAGGGCTTTCTCACTTATGGTTAAATAGAAATAATCAAGGAGAATCTTCTTCTAATGATAACATTTCGGTAACCAATGCCGATGACATGATAAATTACGTATTAGGAATTACTCCTCAAATTAAATTATCTAAACGATTTTCTATTAATAGTGATCTGTCATTTATCTGCCATACTCGTCAAACTAGGAGCTGGGACATGTCAAGTTATGCTGACGATAAGCTTATTCATGGTATAATTAATGGTTATTTTTTCAATTTCTCTATTGGTGCTTCTTATTATTTTGGTAAAAAGAAAGAACATGCAGATAAGAAAGAACATGCAGATTGGACTCCAACTATTTATGGTTCAGTATCTGATAACTCTGCTATAATCTCTCATGTTACCCAACTAGAAGCCCAATTAAAAGATCAGCTTCAAGATGACGATGGAGACGGAGTTTTAAATGTAATGGATGAAGAACCTAACACGCTTCCTGGATCTATTGTAAATTCTAAAGGTGTTGCATTAATTGATAGTGATGGAGATGGTATAGAAGATAGATTTGATGTTTGTCCTAATATAGCTGGATTGTTTTCCGAAAATGGATGTCCCGAGATTATCAAGCAACTTCCTCTTGACACTGATAAAGATGGGATCCTAGATAAGGATGATAGGTGTCCATATATTTCTGGTCCTATAGAGAA
>Ga0115004_10003521_pt1 | contig 12757 bp, 9 predicted proteins | sample ArcticOcean_MG_C_10_FD_88737 | JGI IMG/M metagenome (GOLD analysis project Ga0115004, IMG submission 88737) | Marine microbial communities from western Arctic Ocean - ArcticOcean_MG_CB11_90 | ecosystem: Environmental > Aquatic > Marine > Oceanic | place: Arctic Ocean: Canada Basin | collected...
ACGACGACGAGAGTTAAATAAATACCGGAAGCTGTGTTGTGTGTATCATTATTTATAAAGTCACTTCCACTGTACCACACTGCTCTGAAATTTTGATTTTGTAAAATTCATCTTGTTCTCCCCCTCATCGCTCCTCTCATTTGCGTTATTATTACTTATTATCTATCGTCTCTACACGTATTGGTACAGGTAATTAAATTAATGTCACTTCGTCGCTTGGCGAATTATTCGCTCGTTCGAGCAGCGTGCTCTCAGGAATTCTCTTTGGTCATTAAATCACCTCAATTAAATAGAACTATTAACGACATAGTAAAGAGAACTGATGCACGAGCTTTTCAAAGGTCGAACAACGACGACGACATAGCGAACAGAAATCGATTGTTTTTGACGACGACGACGACGACGGGAAAAGAAGAAGAAAAAGGAAAGGAAGAAAATAAAGAAGAAAATAGAACGACGACGACAAAATCATCATCACTAACGAGAACGTTATTATTCTCTTCATCTCATCAAACTCATCAACAACGACGAGGATTTCGAGATCATCATAATCAACAACAAAGATATAAGAGTAGCGATGGTGGTAGAGCAACGACGACACAAGCAACGACGAGAGCATCATCATCAGCTGGAATTAGTTCACAACAACAACAACAACAACAACAACAACAACAAACAAAGGCTCCTCCAATTTCACAGTTGGACAAGAACATAATCGATAACGTGTTGGATACCCGCAACGTACAAAGTTTACGAGCACGATTAGACGAGATCAAATATACTAAAGAGTTTGTTACCATGGAAAGGTTTGCAATGCTCTGTGAAGAATGTGGATGTGTTGACAAATCGCCAATGCAATATGTGGAGATTATGAAAAACGCCGGAGTCGTCGTACAAATCGAGGATTACATATATTTGGAACCGCAACACATCACTCGAGCTGTGATTAACGCGCTCCCGGGCGTACCTTCTAGGATCTATGGAGTTGCAGACGCAGAGTTGAAAAAACTGAACGAGGAATACGATCAAATGCGTGAAAAAGTTATTCTCGCCGAGAAGAGGGCAGCGCGAAGAGCGAATCAACTCTTGTACGGAGGCTTTCTCATATTATGTGCGCAGCTTGCAGTTTTCGTTCGATTTACGTACGTCGAATTTTCATGGGATGTCATGGAACCCATATCGTACTTTGTTGGCTTAATGAACGTTATCATGGGTTACATGTATTTTATGTATACGCAACGCGATTTCTCATTCGGGACTTGGCAAAACCAAGTTATGCAATCCGCAATCGATCGGCAGTTAAGATCGGGTGCTTTCGATGTCTCTAAATACGAGCAAATGAGTAGAAAACTGAGAAGGAGAAACCTAATGCGATGATGTGATTAAGAATATGTATATGTATGTAAAACTATGATAGGTTACTCATTTTTTTTCTGTATTCTTCTACGTACAAGTATTATTTTTTCCCCTCATCGCCCTTCCATTCAGCGTGTTCAGCCACCACTGCGACACAAATAAAAATAGAAAAGATATAATAAATATAAATATAAATATAGCAAAGAGATAGAAATATAATGAATACGATTAATAATAATGCTAACATGGTTCCTTTAGTATGCCATGGTCATACTAGGCCAATCTCATCGATTGAATTTTCAAAACAGACTCAGGACGGGACTTTTCTCATCTCGGCCTCGAAAGATGGAAAACCGATGTTACGCGATGGACTTACGGGCGACTGGGTCGGCACGTTCGAAGGCCACAGAGGGGCGTGTTGGGACGCTTCGTTGAATGAAATGGCAACACATGCGGCGACGGCCAGTGCGGACTTTTCTTGTAAATTATTCAACGCAATCACTGGTGATTGTTTACACACTTTTTCTCATAAACATATAGTCAAGACGTGCTCGTTCTCGAAAGATTCGACGAAGTTAATAACGGGCGGTTCAGAGAAAATTATTAGGATTTTTGATTTGCAAAGATTAGATACTAGTACAACTACTACTAGCAATACTAATACTAATACTAATGATAACGCGACTGCGATGACGGTTCCAATGAGTGAGTTAACTGGAGCCCCGAGTCAAATTAAGACCGCGAGATATATTTGCAACGACGAGTTAATATTGAGTTCGTGTTCAGATAACGCGGATTTACGAGTGTGGGACGCGAGAACGAATATAATTTGCACTACTTTAAAGACTGAAAACGCTGTGACCTCGATAGAGATTTCAGAAGATGGAAAATATGTGACGACTGCGGATGGAAAAAATGTGACTCTATGGGAAGTCTCCTCGTTTAGAGCGATCAAGACGTGGAAAATGAAATATAACATGGAATCGGCTTCGGTGAGCATGAAGGAGGGAAAGTTTGTTTGCGGCGGAGAAGATATGTGGGTACATCTTTACGATTGCGAAACTGGTGAAGAAATAGGAGAACCGGGTAAAGGTCACCACGGACCGATACATTGCGTTCGATTTCATCCAGACGGTAAATCTTATGCATCCGGAAGCGAAGATGGTACGATTAGGATTTGGCGACTTTAAAAATCCAGAATAAATCGTATCCGACTCTTGCAACAATTTCCAATCCTTAAACACCTCTACTTCGACACTGTTCTTTGACCCATTGTATTGCAGATAAACAGAATAAACCGATTGCGATCACTAGGACTGCGTGTAAGTTCTTCACTTGGTCCGGAGCTAGGTTCCCAGTAAGTTTGACCTTCGCGAAAAAAAACCAAAATAAAGCAGTAAATGAACCTAAACCGTATCCGACGAGAACCTGTGGCCACGTATGGAAACCTAATTTCACTCGTAAATATGCTAAAAATGCCCCTATACCGACGACAGCTGTCGCTAATAATCTCGTGATTAATGTTTGTAATCCAAACGCGTTTGGCTCGGATGAAAAAGCAAGAAAAGCGTACAAACTTAAAAAGCTCAAAGACGTAGCGTGGGAACTCGGCATTCCTGGGTCAATTTTTTTCGCCCCACTCGGTCTCGAGTGATTCAATATTCGTTTCAATAACTTTCCGTTCAGTGAGTTCACGATAGAGCCTAATAGACACCAACACGTTTCAATCGTCGGGTGAAACAAGAGGAAAAGCATTGCACTTGCGCTGACGATGAACTTTGTTGAATCATTCAGAACCCCTAATAAATTATTATTATTATTATTATTATTATTTATTGATAATAATGCTCTTGTTCTCGTTCTCATCTCGTTTTTTGATGTCGAATAGAAGATATTATTATTATTATTATTATTATAATTATCGTACGTTTGATGACGATGTCGTGGACTATGATGACGCCGTTCTCTCTTTTGTTTGATTTCGAACAACCAATTTGTTCTCGTTGGAACCACCGAACAACGACCAAAGCGCATTAATTAGCTATAGCACAGGAGATGATGATGATGATGAAGAAGAAGAAGCACGCGTATAGCGACAAAGTGCTGCTGCTGTTACGAGTTCGTTCCGTGTGTCCGCGCGTGCTCTCTTTGTTGTCGTTTGTTTGTTTGTTTGTTTGTTTGTTTGTTTGTTTGTTTGTTTACTTTGATATTTGACATTATTTGTGACGTTACGTGTCATAAAAGTAGGCGCGTTGTTTTGTTGTTTGAACTTCGATTATATACACACACGCACACACTACTTAGACGCACTACTTATTAGACAGACGCACTCACACACACACACCGTCATAGTAATAATTGGAACATATGTCGTGGGCTGTTTGGGAAGAAGAAACCATTGAATTTCTTAAGAAATCGAAACTATTGCGTTCGTTGAACCCTTTGTTCGTTGAAGACGAGGATATGATTGATATGATCGATGATACTAACGATAGTAATGATACTAACGATACTAATCATAATGATAATTCATTATTTGACCCAATACATGCCAAAGTAGACTCCGAGACTTACGAGAAATGGATAAACAACGACCTTGATAATATAGTCGTCGTTGTTAACGACGATGGTCAGAAAACGAAACCTAAAACAAAAACGAAAAATGTCACTCTTTTCTCATCGAACGATTACCTTGGCTTGAGCTGTAACGCACACGTGCGCAGAGCTTTTGCAAATGCAGCTCTGAAAATTGGCACAGGGTTTCGAGCATCGCAGTTAATCGCAGGGTATACGAACTGGCATCGTTCGCTTGAACAGAAGCTCGCTTTTCTAGAACGCAAAGAAGGTTGCATTTTGTTCCCAACAGGGTTCGCGGCGAACACATCAGTGCTACAGACGTTAGCAGAATCTATAGCATCACAATCAAAAATTAATGAATTGAGCGATAATAATAATAAAAATGATGTGGAGATATTTAGCGACGCGTTGAACCATGCGAGCATAGTTGACGGATGTCGACTCGCAAAAGCAAAGGTTACAATATTTAAACATCTCAATTATGACGATTTGGAAGAAAAATTGCGAGAATCAACAACGCGTAAGAAAATCATCGTCACAGATGCTCTGTTTTCAATAGATGGTGACGTTGCAGATTTGAAACGCTTAGCTCAGATGAAGAAAAAGTATCCCTGTTTGCTCGTCGTCGACGAGGCGCACTCTACGCTCGTCTTTGGAGAGTTTGGCGGTGGTCTCGCGGAAGCGCAAGGCGTTCAAAAAGATGTTGATATTACAATCGGTACGTTATCGAAAGCCGTAGGTGCACACGGTGGATTTGTATGTTGTTCAAATGCAATGAAGTCAATAATTCTCTCAAGAGGACGGGGACAGATTTATTCAACTTCTTTACCGACACCGATTGTTATTGCGGCCATTCAGGCCTTGAATGTAGCTCTGAAAAATCCCAAACTCGCGAGCGATTTATGGAAAAACACCCATTACTTCCACAACGTCGTCTTGAACGAACACAAAGCGATTGTTAGGACAAGAGGAGGAGATTCTCACATCGTTCCAATATTCTGCGGCGATGAAAGAACAGCTCTTAGCGTTGCAAAGCATTTACTGATGCGCGGGATCCACGCGCCTGCTATAAGACCGCCCACGGTTCCTCAAAATCAGTGCGTTATTAGAATAGCAATAAACGCAATGCATACGAGCGAAGATCTGGACGATTTAGGAGACGCTTTGCGAGCGGCTTTTCTTAAACTTACTAGTAGACTTTAGAAAATAGAAATCTTTTTTACGTACTTTTACGTGTTTTATCTTTTAGTACAAAAGGAGGCCTCCCCTTTTTCCCCTAAAAGTCTTCTATTTTGATAAATAAAATGAAATCGGCATCTTTAGCATCGCCATAACAGTTTTATAATGTGGATGCGTAAACGGCTCGGTCTTTAAAGCGAGCAATCGATCGATTATGATCATATCTTCTTCCGTGATTCGACCAAATGGCGTAAAACCAGTATCCCATTCTTTATGCGCTTTCGTTGCGATGAGAAAATCATCGCCGCCGCCGGGAATCGATCCAATCACACCCCGCTCCCACGAAAACGAAAGAGCTTCGCCCTCAACTCGGTTACCAAATTTACCTCCGAGTTTCCCGAGACCGCTAAATTTCCCTTGCGCTAATCCGTACAGTTTTTCAACTCGCGTAAACGCGCATTTAGAGGCACCGCAGTACGAATGTTTGGAACACGCTCCGGATCGAACAGTTTCTTTTACGAGCTCTGCCGATTTCGGAGCATTTTTGATATCAAGATGAACAGTGACAGACCCATGTCTAATCTCGTTATTCTTTTCGTCGAACCATTCGATGTTTATACTAAATGCATCTTGTTCGAATTCGATTCGTTCAGGATTGTTGATTTGCATTTTAGTCATCGCTTCGCACGCGCAAGGACATGACTCGGACATGAACGAAGGATTTTTCTCGCATTCACCATCGCACGCCCACATTGCGCAAGACTGATTTGAGTCGACGCATTCTTTTTTCGTAGTCACTGTTGCCTTAACTTTGACGGTTTTTTCATTTCTTACGCTATCATTACTATTACCATTACTATTACCTTTTGTTTTCTTTCCAATCCATTTCGCATCTTCAATAGTTACGTCCGAATCTGTTTCAGTAATAGCTGCCGCTCGCAATAAATGAGAATGTTCTTCGGTCAAATCGTCGCTCACGTCCGGGAGAAAGCCAATCAGCAAGGCGAGCCAAGTGCATAGCACAATAAAAAGAAAAATGACAATTGGCGCAAACGCGGTGCCACCGCAATAATAAAACAATCCTTTTCTTCTTCTTTTTTTATTCCGCGCTAACAAACGCTCTCTCGCTTCAAAAAGAGGTTTTTTCTTCCTTAGAGGCGAACTCCAAGGAGTTGTATTCGGTGTTGAGTTTGCAGAGAGCGAAACCCAACGCCGAGCTCGGCCATTGTTTCGTTTTGAAGCGAGTTCTCGTAAAGCAGCCGCTCTTTGCGCCGCACGTCGCGGTGAAGTTATTATTAAAAGATCTTGCGTTCCGTCTTTGACTATTATCTCTTGAACATTTTCGATATTGATTTCTTCTTCGTTCTCGTTTTCTTCGACTATGGCTATTAGTTCCGGTTCTGGAAAATAAGTTAAAGTTTCTGGCTCTAAATTCATTGCATTCCATCCATCGATCAGCTTTGGCAACGATTCATACGTCTTTTGAAGGTTTTGAACTATGATCTTCTCTATTTGCTTCCCTAGCGTAGGTATTGCTACAGAGGCGATGCCTTCGACGGTTATTAAAGTTTTTTGCGTATCCGGGTATTCTGGGTGTCGCGCAAAAGTAACCTCTCCAAGAACTTCAGCCGCAGATGAAATATTGTTTAAACTCTGAAACTTTTGCGTGAACGGCGCTCTGCGACTCGCTCCATGTGCGTCGAACTGTCTCGAATCCATGAACTCTACCGCTTTACCTTTCAAAACAGTCTTTCTAATCATCCAAGGTAAGTCTAAAGCAGGGACAACTCGTGTTATCGTTGTTATCGTCTTCATATCTTTTGAAATCGTCGTCGAAACTGCTTCGGACGAAACAGTTCCAGTTTCTTTCATAGCGAACGCTTTGAACTCTTCCGTCTCCTTCTCTCTTAAATATCTTACAACTTCGATATCGATCGAGACTTTAAATCTAAATTCGGTTCCATTACTATTACTATTATTATTATAAGAAGAAGAAGAAGAAGTCATCTTAAGAACGCTTTGAACTCTTCCTTCTTCTATGTGTTCTTAACTAACTCTATCTATCTATCTTTCTATATTATTTCATCACATCATAGGAAAGTGTGTGATAAGAGTGATGGTTTTATTATTGAAGCTGAAGCTGATGCTTGCTTTCTGCAACTCTGAAACTATTACGTACTGTTATAGAGTATTAGAGTATTAGTTCACTTTACGCGTCAAATTTCTTACACATATTATTATTAGTTAATAGATAAAATAGGATAAGAAGAAGAAGAAATATGTCATCATCATCAACGACATCGTTTTCTGAGTATGTACTCTTAGTCGACTGTTCTTCAAAACCTCTCCCACGCAGTAAAGTGAAATGTATGTATCACACGAAGACGTTCGTGGAGACAATACGCTCGTTTCCACATAGATTAGCAATACCTGATGAGAAGAGGGAGAACGATATCGAATCTATCTGGAAAGAGAGGATCAAATTGAATCCACATTTATTCAATGGAACTAAATTTCGATTAAGTTCTATAAAGATCATCAGAAATGATGTCGATGTTGATGATGTTGATGACGAAAACATCGCAATCGTTGAAATAAACGTGGGCGAGACTGATTACAAATCATTCGTTGGAACAAACTTGGCAAATGATTACGAATCAATTCCAGAGAAAAGTTTAGCGAATCCATTAGGTACTGCTATATTCACTATATGTAAAGATGAGAAAGTGTTATGTTTGAAACGCTCTGAATTCGTCGGTGAAGCTTCCGGTTTAATCGTTTTACCAGGCGGTCACCCGGAACCGCAAAACGTCAACGTGCGACCGGAAGATACAATTTTAGATGTTACGTTTGAGTTATTCGATAGCGCGAGCTTGGAATTATTAGAAGAGACTGGTTTGGAAGTATCAAAATGCGAGAAACTTCTGTTTTTAGGTATTTCACGAAGGACAGTGAACAAACGTTCATGCGCGGTGTTTTTTACTCGAACTTCGATGACATCGAGCGAATGCATTGAAAAATATCATAGTGAAAAGCCATTGAGTGCAGAAGAGAGCACAGAGATGCTTGCATTGACGTTTGATGAGCTCGCTGAAGCGGCGAAAAATGACAAATGTCCTGGCTGCCACTGCGGCGCTATTACGCTCGGTCTGAAATATCTCTCTTTTTCTTCTACTTCTACTTCATCATTAACGAAAAAGAAGATTATTAAAGGACTCGGAGGATTAGGTGATTTAAAGAAAGTTATAAAGAAGAACAATAATAAAATTAATAATGATAGCTTAGAAGTGAAAGAACGAAATAATGATAGAATTGATCAGAACAACAAAAATGGAGAAATGGAACAAGAAGAGATTGATCGAGCAAGAGAGAATCTTCAAAAACTCGCGCTGGCCGCAGAAGATGCCAAAATAGACGAGGCGATAAATCGACAACAGCAACAACTGCAATTACAACAGCAGAGATTTTTACCGCCAAACTATGGTGAATTCTCTTTGGATGATATTTATGAGCGCTCGGCCGATTATATGGCGTGCAACGCTGAATCTGGTTTAAGTGCGACTATGCGCAAAGACGAATTACACGCGCGTGCGCTTAAGAAATTTCCCATTCTCAGTAAAATGCTCGATACAATGCCGACGCTTAAAAAAGTAGTCTCGACTCCAAACGGCATGAATTATTTTCTGAAAACGCTACATTTGAGTACAAAAGGAGACGAGCGCGGCGAAGACAATTTTTCTCTTTTTGCAAACTATCCAGATTTAAGTAGTAGAGTTGAAAAAGAAATTGCTCATGAACTGGACTTGATGGCGACGATGCAAAGACAGTTTCGAGAATTTAAGTATAGCGGCGATTCGGCGAACATGAGCGAGCAACCGAGAGAAACTTCCGCGGAAGAAGACTTGAAATACGCTCTCGAGCGTTCCTCAAAAATTATTAAGCGATCGAATAAAGCGTTTTTGATGCATTATTTTCGATCGATGGCGCCGCGCGTTGATTACCTGATTCCTTTCTTATTCATGTACGTGCTGTATTTGACGTCTTTGGTCCCTGGTATAAATTTGCTCGTTGTCGCAGTTGTTTATGTCATTCTTCAAGTTGCAAAAGGGAGAATTGATCAAATTGCTACTTATCAATCGAACGTTTTTTATGCGATTTCCAAAGAAGCGATTGAAAAGCTAGGTCCAAAGCAGGCATTGGATGCTCAATCACCTCGCCTTGCAATGTGGTTTCATGGCTTGCTCGGAATCACTTTAGTTCATTTTCTAATATTTATCTTTCCGAAATACAAAGATATTTATGCGTTTGAGGTTTATTTCGGGTTGATTAATGGCTTATCGTGTCCTCTCTTTTTTCTGCTCACGTACGTCGTCGGCCCGGGCTACGTTCCAAGAGTTACGGATACAAACGATAAGAATGAATGGATGCGTAACATGAAGCGAGTCGTTAATACATATGCTTCCATTGAAGATGGTGAAACAAACGACGTCGCTGCGAGCGCTACGCAAATGTCAGTAAACGGCAGATTCTGCGCATCTTGTCACACATCTCGACCTTTGCGTTCGAAACATTGTCCAATATGTCAACGGTGTGTATACAAAATGGATCATCATTGCCCGATCACGCTAACGTGTATTGGCGCTAAGAATCAAAAATGGTTCTTTCTTTCATTGCTTTCGTGCTTCATCGCGGCAATCGTATTCGTAAGACTCGATTGGAAACTACTTTGTGATTCAGTCGAGGCGAGACGTTTGTTAACGCATGCCGATGAACATCCTTTCGCGTCGTGGTTTAAAACTTTCAATAGTAATCCAATGTCGACGATACTGTTCGTTCTTCAAATATTAGGTGGTATTGCGTATGCGGGCATTCTACTCGTGCGACAAATTTTTTGCGCAATTTCTCAATTGACGACGAACGAAATGAACAATTCTCATCGCTACGAGTATTTAAGAGAAGGCAAAGATAAATTGGATTATTATAATCCATTCGATCGTGGTTTGTTTGTGAATTTCAAAATGTACATGAACGGACATGAAGAGTTGAACATGGATTGGGATTTTATAAATAAAGAGGAAAGAAACAAGAATGGTAACAAGTTGTCGTTGACGACAATGAGAGCGTTGCCTCGATATTCATATTCTAGATTGCACAAGACGTCGCCGCTATTTTGTATCTTTCACACAAGAGCACAAACGCCCGCCGACGAAGATGGTACTACTAAAAATTTGGAACACAGCCGTAGCCATAATAATAATAGTAATAGCTCGTCGCATCATGGACATAGTCACAGTGGCGTACCATGTAGCAGCGCGGAACACGCTGTTTGATAATTCATAGTTTTACAACATAAAACCACGTAACGCTTAAATCCATTACCTACCTATGTCCTCCTGATGTACTGAAAGGAGTAAGGAGAGCTGTGATCCCATTTACATGATTTAGACATTAGAGGACTTTGCCATATAATTATTGTTTAATAATAATATGGCTAAACCGCCTCGAGGAGCGGCTTCAATGAACAACAACAACAAACAACAACAACAACAACAAAATAATAATAATTATTATAGTAATAATTATGATCAAGATTTTATTTCGAATCGCAAGGCAGAGTGTCGTGGTGTTATAAACGCTCTGAACTCTCAATTTTGTAAACACATATTAGAACAAAACGGAACAAATCTATCGAAGAGTTGGGCCGAAGGATGTGCAGATTACATAACCCATATCAATAAGCTCATGGAAGAGTATAAAGACGTACTAGAAGAGGAGGAAGAAAAAAAATATGATAACAACAAAAGCAAAGATAACAAGAACGATTCAGAGGATTCAGACGATGGTGGAAATGGAAAACCAAAGAAGAATTCAATTTTCGGTTCTTTCCCATCCTCTTTCCAACCACAACCGATACAGGCTGGCGTGGAGAAGAAGAGCAATCCTTTTGGAGGTTTTTCTTCAGCACCTGGAACATTTTCGTTGTTTCCATCTACTAATACTACTGCTATTGTTGGTAGTGGAGCGTCGTCGTTTCAAGCAAAAAGTGGCGCAGTAGCGAAAGAAGACAATGAAGACGGAGGAGACGACGAGGAACCGGAGAGACCACCTTCACCCTCGACTCTCGAAACCAACAATTGCGAAGACGAGAAAGAATTCGTTGACATGGAAAAGCTAAAGGTGAAACTGTATGTAAAGAAGAACGTCGCAGATCCTTGGTCAGATCGAGGCGTGAACAAATTACAATTTAGACGGGAAAAAGAAGGATCGGGGACTTGCCGAATATTAATGCGAACGTCCATTGGAAAGGCTGTGCTTAACGCGAATATGTATGAGAATGTTAGCGTTTCTTTCGCCGAGCAAAAAGATAAAAGAAACGGTTCAATGAAAAAGATTGGTGTTATATTGACTATTTTTAACGCTTGCGAAAACAACGAGAAGCAAATAATATTTCTAAAGCTAGGATCAACAGACGCGGTTGAAGAGTTGCAGCGGCTGATCGTCAAGAATACGCGTAAGTAGTTATATAGCACACGGATAATAATATAATAAGTAATTTACAACAACAAAAAAGAGTTCATCATTTCTTTTCTTTTTTAATTCAGAACATTTCTCGTTTCTCACGCCTTCTCTTACTCGCGCTCGCCGAAAGCTCTTCAACTTCGTCCCATGCCGCCGCGCATGTGTCACCACCTTCAGCACATAAAGACATGGCTTTGCTTACCGCCACTGTTATAGCATTTGCCAAACTCACGTCGCTTTCTTTATCAAATTTTTTTCTCTCATCTTTGTTTGGAATCTTCATCGCTCGTTCTAAAATACCTCTTGAATTCATTTCTCCAGTTTGTGCTGCGCATCCTAAAGGCCCACAGGGATCTATATCTTTCAATGGATCAGAAAACGGATCTATTCGTTCGTTAGTGTTGTTCCTTTTAGCGGCTTGCAACTCTTCGTGAGTTTTTCCAACCTCTGAAAGCTTTGGGATTCTTCGCGGTGTTTTTCTTTGAACCGTCGTCGATGACGCTTCTTTAGACATAGAGTCTGTAGATTTTGTCGATCTACTCATTCCTGCTCGCAAAGCAGCGTCTTCGAGCTCATCTACAACTTCCCAAGCGGCTCGGCACTCTTGACTGATGATTTTAGTTTTGCTCTCACTCTTATTCGAAGTCGTCGTCGTCGTCGTTGTTGTGTTCTCTTCTACTTCTTTGCATAACTGCTTCGCTTTATCAATAGCTTCTCTTAACATTAATCTCAGTTTCGGTCTCTCTGGATCTTTCATCATCTTTTCTTCGTCTAAAAATGGTTTCTCGTATAAGACATCAAAGGCAAGAGCGGCAATTCTCGCCTGATTCTCCGTCAACGAAAACTGCCTTATCGCCGTTTCATCGTCATCGTCATCATCATCATCATCAAGATCTTTTGTATTCGAAGATGAGGCACGCGTCGCTTTTAGAGTTCTTCTGCCATTTTTCTTTCGACGACGATTAACAGTTAAAGACGATGATAATGATAATGAACTTCTACTGCGTGCGTTGAATGATATCATTATCTATGTCTATAGAAAGTCTTTTAATTAATTGTTTTTTATTATATTATTATTAGGTGATTTATAAATTTCTTGATTTATTTCCTGCTGATGCGGACATCA
>Ga0115004_10003522_pt1 | contig 12755 bp, 18 predicted proteins | sample ArcticOcean_MG_C_10_FD_88737 | JGI IMG/M metagenome (GOLD analysis project Ga0115004, IMG submission 88737) | Marine microbial communities from western Arctic Ocean - ArcticOcean_MG_CB11_90 | ecosystem: Environmental > Aquatic > Marine > Oceanic | place: Arctic Ocean: Canada Basin | collected...
AAGGGGGTCCCCTATGAACTCTCTGGTATGTATGCTGGCTCTTCTCCTCCTACCCCGTCCCACTGGTGCCCAGGCCGCACCCCAGACCGCAGCGAGGGCGCAGCCCGAGAGGAGCTTAGGACATGTGGCTCCTCTATACTACACGGGCGAATCTATATTGATTCTATTTACCATTACGCCATAGCGACTTCACGGGAAAGCCACCGTCTCTGTATCTGGCCCCGATAATTCGCTGAATTGACATTTATATATACGAAAATGATTAAATAAAAAACATTGCTGCTCTAATCATAATTATACGGATTTATTTCTCGATCTCGACATACATAGTATCAGGCGGGCGGGATAAGGATGAGCAGGCTGAACTCAGCAGCACGTTTTCGTCGTCAGGTAACTGTTTCACAACAGCATCAGCAGAGAAAACATCACTGCGCTTTGCACAAACGCCTTGTAGACGCTGTACTTGTATCCACGCATCAGGGAGGACATATTCTCAGTTCTCACGGTGTCCCTCAGCGTTCCAGTCCCCACCTGGTGCTTTATGCGCAGCGAATCTAGGGGATACACGCTCGTCGTGGCCAGGACGCCACTGAGGCCACCATACAGCAGCACCTCAGGCGCTGACGGGTTCATTAACTGCACATAGTTTATGCTACTTAAGTATACGGTAGATCCCACTATCTCCTTCAACATTATCCCCTGCCAGCCCCTTAGCGTCATCTCCCGCCCCGTCTGTCGAGAAAGCTTGTACGAATCGATCGGTATCGACAGGAGGGCATTCGCCACACTAGCACAGGCGGCGGCCAGGAGGACGCCCTTGGGTGACAGACCGTCGAATACTGAGAGGCGGATACAGTCGGCGACCGAGTTCATCAGGAGCGGAGCTTCGACACCCGAAAACATTCCCCGGACCATCGTCCCATTGAGAACCTTGTTCACTTTGTAGGTTTCCAAAGGGTAACTCACCAATGTTGACAAACTACTTGATAATATTCTTTGTGTAGAATCATGCATCTTCTTACTTTTGTATCATAAAATAATAATCTTAGTATTCTTAATTTATTGTACAATATACTATTTATTGGAATTGATAGTTTCTCAATTCAATTTCCTAAGGGCAGTCATCACAGCCTCCCGGTTGCCCCACCACGTCCGCCATCTTCGTCCCCGCCACCGGTGCGGGTCGGGTGAGACCGGGATGGCGGATGACCACCGGTTCACCCTCAGTGTCACTGGGGGTCTGGTAGAACACAGGGGTGTCATCGCCGGTCTCGGCGACCAGAGTATCGAAGTCGCCAGAGTAGATCCCGATTTATATTTAAGGGGTGAGGTTATATACCCTACAATGGATTCCATTTTTATACATATACCTAAATGCGGCGGAACGAGCCTGAGCAGCGCAATCTTTGGGTGCAATTGGACTCCCAAGCCGAACTGGAATTATCGCCATCTATCCCTAGGTCAGGACTTCCACAGCAATTCGGGATCCATCTGGCCACTCGAAAATAGGAAATCCTTACGCAATGCTAAGATCTTTACCATCATCCGTGACCCCCTCGAACGATTGTTCTCAGAATACCACTTCCTTAAGGATAATGACACCTTCAAAGCTCTACTCCCCGTAGAAGTAGGGTCGTTCGAAGAATTTATAGCCGTAAATTCTAACAGCATTATCCGCTTCCTTCTCGGACATCGCATCTTTTCCCAGCATCCCATCACCGAAGCCCATTGTGCGACGGTTCTGGAGGGGATGGAGGATCTAGGAATCGTCGTCGGGCTCTTTGACGACTACCAGCGCTCCCTCGAACTCATCCACGATACTTGTGGGGTCGACATTCCACCCCAAGTGCCCAAAAAGAGAGTAACCATCAACCGCCAAAACGCAGAGAGCATACCACCGCACGTCCGCCAACTCTTTGAGGAACGCAATGCTCTTGACCGAAAACTGTACGTGTATTGCGAGCAGCGGTACCAGCAATACCAACTGGACACCACCACCCCGCCCCGGTATCTCTGCCCCGGCGGGGAATACGAACACATCCCTGTGTACACCTACAGGTTCTCTCTGATCCAACCCTTCCTCACCGAGAAATCTGACTTCGCCTCCAGGTATTTTCCTACCCTCTGTGAAATCCACCGGACGGCCTTAGAGAAAGATTTCGTCTGGTTCGATGCGGGCGGACCAAAGTTCAAGGTCGCAGCCGATGGGAAGCGGTATGCCATCGCTTGGGCACTGCTATTCCTACAGCGCAGACATCTCTTCCCCCAGTTTGACTTCGAGAATATCAAGGTCGACTTCGACCATCCCCTCAGCACCATCCTCCACATCGGGGGCATCGTGAACCCGACGGTGGAAGCATTGCTGATTACATCTGCTTAATATCGGTCATTTATTAAATTGAACACGAGCAAAGAATGGACCACCTCAAGCCACCTCTCCTCCAGCGCAGCGAACCCGACTACAGTGACAGGGCAGACTCGGACTCTGACGACTTGCCCGATGCGGACGTCGTCTGGCAGACCTCTAGGACTACCGTCTCCGCTTCGTCGTCATACACCTCCTCCGTTTCCATGGACTGGAGGCTCGCCAAAGGACTGGGATCCAGCCCCCCCGGAAGCCGGATGATGCAACACACACCGAAGCAGCAGTCACTCTGGGACTCCAACTGCTGCCACGTCCCCATGTAGGTTCTCTTGGCTTCCGAGAGGGACGTTACGGTCACCTTGGCGATGTCCTGACAGCCATCCAGCAGGTTCTCCCGCACCCACTTGCAGTGGTTGTGCTGCTGCCAGCAGTGAAGCTGTGCCTGTTCGTAGTCATGCATCCTGCTGGCCTGGTCCTCCCGTAGGGTCGGGAAGTTTACGATCTGAGACACCATCGACAGGGCCGCCGCCGCAAAACTGAAGATTATCTCCATATAAAACACACTATTTGACCACGTTTCCCTCGAACTCTGGAACGAAATGGTGTACGCCGACACCAAGGAACATAGAGCAACGGATACACGCATTATTTTGTCGGCCCCCTTGTACACCCTCGAACAGCGCCGATACTCACACGCCAGAAACTCAGACTGCTCCGCCCGAGTTTTCCACTCGAATATAAGCCCCTCCACTTTGTGTTTCCGAGCTTCCATTCTTCGATTATTATATATTACTATTATTATTTGAGGTATGGTTCTCGATCGCATACAGAACTGGGGATCCCAGCAACACCAGCAGTGCTTCCTGGCCCAGCGAACAAAGAAAACGCTACAGAAGGCGTGCGACGAAGCCGGTTCCCGAAGCCTTGAGTGTATCGCACTCGCCAACTTCCTCAAGTCGTACAAACCGTGCGACCCCTGCCCTATCACAGATGCGTGGTATCTGATCATATCCCGACCAGGCTAATTGACTGGTTTTATTATCTCCGTATACGTTATATAAAAAGCTATGTTTCAAGCACTTTTCGGCAAGCACAAGCGCAGCAAGAGGTCCTTCCAAATCGTCAACGCCAAACGGGGCAGCAAGAACGTCGCTGCCGATCCGGGTCGGTACATCTCGGCCACGCCCAGCGGGGCAGCCAAGAAGATGAACACGACTATCTGCAGAGAGAAGAAAATCAAGGGCAACTGTCTGCTCAATATCACGCTCCGTGAAACCACCTCCGGCAGCCGGGGAAAGGAGTACAGCTACCGCACGCATAGGGTCCGCATCCCCATCGAGGATAGGCCTACTGACCTTGCGTTCACCCCCGAGTTCACCACGAAGGCAAAGTCCCTCAGGAAGAAGGCCTAAGCGAAGTTGCGGTGATGTGAGCCTTTTTATTTTTTAATTATTTTTATAACCTCTGACAATACACTTCAATAATCATCGTCCTCCGAGTCCGACCAGGGGCCGAAGCCCGATACTTCGTCGTCCGACCTCCAGTTCATCCCCTCCATATTGTAGGGCATATGGAGACCGCTATCCTGAATATCCATGTATGAGTTATTGGCTTCTTCGCCAACCAACTGGAACCTGTAGCCCCTCTCCGTATATATTTCCGAAAAGATATCTACCCTCTGTCCGTCCAACAAATCGAGGTCAAGTTCACGAGTCTCGGCTACATCAGATAGAAGATTGCGTGTCCAATAATCCATCATATTGAGAGCCACGTCTACGGTATCTTGGTTAATTGTAGCACCATTGTTTAACAATAACTTGATGATTTCGTGCCTATTTTTGTCTACATCCTTCCAAAGGCTCAATTTCTTATCTCCAACGTACAATCGATGTTCCTCGTCGATCTCTTTCCAGGTAGAACGGGGTCTGAACGTATGTCCGATTAACTGATTCAGAATAGTCGCACTATCAGCGTAGCAATCATCCCAAGGCGGCACCAATGCATTCACGTCAGCGTTCCCGACGTGTTCCTTGACACAGTGCAGGGCTAGCAAAGGGTAAGTTTCCAGGAGCCCTATAGCTTCGTATAACTTAGTGCCTGCGATCTCTCTCTGCATCATTTCTTCGGCATTCGGCTCCATGACTGTAGTGTAGTGTATGTCTATATGGGTGATGGGGGCCCTCATAAGGCAGGTAGTAAATGTAGAAAACTTGCAGTAATCTTGTTTCTAATAAAAACTTCATTTTCACTGGGGCCTAGGACTCCACCACAAAGGTGTATTAGGCATACACATATTAGACAACGTAAACAATGTCACTCTCTATTGTCGATCAGGTCAAGAAGACCATATTGCAGGACAAGGCGTTCTTCTCCCGTACCCTTTCCTCGCAGCTTGGGCTGTGCTCTCGTCAGGCTGCGCACTTCCGCAACTCGCAGAAATTCCGCAGCTGGATCACAAAGAATGTGTTCCTAGAGTACACGCCCATCAGCTGGCATCGCAAGATTTCGCCCGGCGAATCCACTCGCATCCTGAAGGCGTTCTACGGAACCTGTTCCGAGTGCGACATCTCCGACTTCGCCGAACACATCAAACGCCTAGGCGTGGTATTCGACCTGTTCGGTCAAGACACCGCCGGCACTATCACCGCCGTGAAGTTGTGGTTCGAACACAAGGGCGTCAATATCCCTGGACCACACTTCCTGCTGGGGGCGTGCCTCTACGCCCAACTGTCCTACATGGGGCACCGGGTCAACCGAATGGGATACGGCAGCCACAACCTCATCTCCACCGCAACCGCAGAACGGGCCTACATCAAACGCGTCGCCGCCGAGACCGCCCGCAAGGAGGCATTTGACCAGATAAACAAGGCGAATATGGCTACCGAAGGGGGGGACACACCTGCGGAGAACGATGCGGACGCCCAGGCTCGGGACGCTCTCGACAACTTGGAGTGCGACTGGGACGAGGAGTGGTAAAAAATAAATAAATTATAAATAAATAGCATTTCTAAAAGGGCCTTGGGAAGAAACCCGCTGTTCGATCAAGCCAGTAAGCCCTACCATACACTATGGCTCCCTGCGACAGCCTATGGACTTTGCTCCTGTCCATGGCGTTGCAAGCAGCGTTATTGTATTACTTCACGCCGCACGAGTTCCTGCCTTATCCGTCGCCAAGTGACTACTACCCTACGCCCCCCTTCTGTATTGCAACCCACTACCAGAGGGATGACCCAGTGTCCGGTTTCACGGAGGTCTTTGAACTTCCTCCCAACCTGGAGGACAGATTCGGGCTTTTGCAAGACCTCCTCGGGCGGCACGGCCCTCCTTTGTCCCCCTACACCTGCCTTCCTACCCATTTTCAGGGGGATGACCCAGTGTCCGGTTTCACCGAGGTCCTGGAACTACCCCCGAACTGGGAGAATTCTAAATTCTAACAAACGTTAAATAACAATTAAAATTAATGCCGCAAACCGAATGTAATGTTTAAATTATCATCTTTGAGAACGTCGTACCCCATTTGCAGCATTCGGCAAACCAGCTTCCTGGTTCGCCGATCTGGGTCCTTCTTCTTGAGCAGCAGGTCAAACTCGATCAGCACATACCTGGGGAGGATGCCGTCGTCCAGCATCTGGTTCACCGCCTCAATCTCGGCCCCCTCAATGTCAAGCTTGAGCAGATCGATGTGCGTGTCGTTGCGCCGCTCCATTACCCCCTTGATCGAGTCGACCGGAACGGTGTCGTATTTCTGCCCAAACATCCCCGGCAGCAGCGACTGCGAAACGAAGGAATCGTTGGTCTGCTTGTAGAACTTGAGGGTATCCTTCTTGTCCCACAACCCGATGGGGAGGTACTCGAACATGTCGAACTTGGGCTGCAGGACCGCCTCGATACACGCACAGTAGTCCTCCTGGATGCCTCCGGTGAAGGGCACGTGGTCCTGGTACCACGCCTGAACCTCGTCGAAGTGCCGCACCGCCTTTGCAGTGGGATCGATAAGCACCACGCCACATCCATACTTGTCCGCCAGCAGCAGGTCGAACGATATGTCCTCCCCCACTCCACCAGAGTAAATCACGCTCCGATTATCCAGATCCATATCCTCCGGTACATACCAGCCGCCGTACTTCGTTCCTAGTTTCTCCATTTGCCTAAATGGGGGATTTGTCCTTAATTGTCTTCCCTTGTGATTGACACCCCGTCCACTAGTGCAAATCGGGATCCCTCCTTGAGGGTGGTGGTCCCTTCCTTCGGTTGTTCGAAGCGTAGTGCCGAACCGGTCGATACGTCTCCTGAAATCCGCAATTACATCGGCGTTGAGGAGATCGTGGTGGTAAAAGCCGAAATATCTTCCCCTGAAACTCCGCCCGGAATAACTGTACTTGATAGTATCCACTTCAATTTTCTTCGGGAAGAAATGAGCGAAATCGTTCTCGATGCAATCCACGACCCCTGCGAATGTCGAACGTATGTGATCGAAGGGATACGCCCCCGTAGAGACCATTTCCCCGAAGCGATATGGTAGTTCCACACCATCCACCCAACGATATGTATTTCATTTGGTAAGTCGCAACATTTAATTTTAGCTACGCTCCCGCACACCAAGACACCGCTTGGCAGAATATAGTAATCATCAGCGCCCGAACCCACAGTGTGTTGTCGGTTTGGAAGATGGCGAGGCCATAGACTTCGTAAACATCGTCATCCATTGTTCATTAACTAAATAATTATATAGTATATCTTTAATGGACGTCAAGACTAGGCTCTTCCTTTTTATCTTCGCATGTATTCCACTGCGTCTCGGTATTATGGCGTATGCCAAGAATGCCAAGCCCAAGGAGCTGTCGGTACTCGGGAAGGTCGGCGCCTTGCTTGGCCTTTCGTTCTTGTACCTTTGGGTCGCCAGGGTGCGTGAAACAGCCACCGAAGCCGGTGGCCCCGTGTGGTGGAAGCACGCCAGACCTGTGCACGCTGCCCTTTGGCTGGCGTTCGCCAAGGCCGCCACCAACGGACACCGCTGGGCTTGGAAATACCTCCTCGCCGACGTCGCTTTGGGCCTAGGTCTGTGGGTGGCGAGTCCCAGCAGTTCGCTCAATTCGCTATAAACCGACTAATTGTTTTGTCAATAGCTTCCAGAGGGTGTCTCGGCTCTTGTTATATATAATATAACACCAGAACCAATATGTGGTGCTGCTGTTATTAATCATTTAGACAGACCGAGTTGGAATGCCGACAATTAAATCCCGGCCAGGACGTCCCCAAGGGAGATAGACCCGTCGGCGTCGGCGTCGACGCTGGTAAGTTCGTCGGCGGTGAGGATGTTGCCGCCAGCGATGTGTTCGAGGAGGAAAACCGGATGGGAGACATCCACCGGCTGATGCTGGATCAAGCGAATGTTGTCCAGCAGGAAACCCAGCTCGCCGTCCGGGTCCTCGTTGACGGGATGGTCAGTGGTGTCGCTGAACTGAACCCGCACACCAAGGCGAATGTCCGTCCCTTTATACCCATTAAGTGTATTGTAGACGAATTTATTGGGATTTTCATTAGGGTAACCCATATTGTAGTCACTGGTTGTCCATATAGGCAGATTCTCACCAGGGTGTGAGGCGTGGCCGCAGTCTGTGAACAACTTATACTGTGTTATCCCCCGTGAACAAGAAACGTCTCCCACATTTGCCGCTGCGGTGGGGCAATTCCTATGAATAATAATTAACACGAATAATAAAATTAAGATACACTAAGATGCACGTTCACTGGCTCGTTGCGGAGACGAACCCCGAGCACAACCCCCGGGGCGAAGGCTCGACCAAGAAACTCGACGACACCGGGGTGCGTCGCAACTGGAAAATGAACCTGCTCAATGCGGGCAAGCCTTGGGAGGGGTTCTGCCAGAAGTACTCCGCCCTGCGGGATTACATCGCCGCCAACCGTCTGCGGGGCACCGACCTCGTCGTGGTCACCGACGGGCGGGACGTGCTGGTCAACAGGGACTCCGCCGACTTCGCCAAGTCCTTTCGCAGCAAGTTCAGGGGGGGCGTCGTCTTCGGCACCGAGCAGGAGTGCTGCGTCGAAGTGATGTACGAATACAAGCCAGGGGCGTTCGTGGGCAAAACCAAAGCGGGTATCAGCCGCCGCAAGCCCGCCATCTCCGGCCCCGGCTGGGACGACGGCACCGCCCCTAGGGACAAGGACGGCCTGTGGATGCGGCGCCTGCACAGCAAGGTTCCAAAGCACCTCCGGAACAAGGCGGCTGGTGCGTTCCCCTACCTCAACGGCGGTTTGGCGTGCGGTACCGTCAAGGCGTGGAAGGCCCTCCTCAAGGCGATGGGGAAGTTTGACACCTGGGAGGACGACCAGGCACTCTTCACCGATGTGATGCTGGCGAAGTCCGGCTTGGTGAAACTCGACTACAACCAGGAGTTCTTCTCCAACAGCAACGTGGACCAGGGCAAGGCGGGCTGCTTCTACAAGTGGGACAGTGGGAAGAAGAGTTACACCAACACGCTCACCAAGACGATGCCGTACTTCATCCAAACGCCCGGTGCCAAAAACGACTTCAAACCGTTCGGGTGTTACATGAAACTCTACCGAAACCTTAAAAAACCCATTCACCCGAAGCGTTAATTACAGCCCCAGTATATGCCTGCAGATCTTCTCAATGAGCGGCGGAGGGACGGCGTTCCCTATCTGGATGATCTGCTCTTTGGTAGTTCCCGATACGATGTAGTCCTTCGGAAACCCCTGTATCTGCTTGAGTTCTTCGGGCAGGAGGGCCCGGAGGAAGCACCCCTTGGCGTTTCGCAGGGGAGCGAAGAGGCGAGGCTGGTGCTCGAATGTACATATCACCGTTTTTGACGGGTTCCGGATATCCACTATTTCGCAGTGGATGGGCGAAATCCGTTTGCCGAAGGAGAAGAGATTCTCGTGCGTTTTACCCGCATAGCTCAATTTGTCGCCCACGGCGTTGGCTTTAGATAACAGGTAGGGGTGGGGAGTTTGGGTGTCGTCAGTGTTGGACATATCGGTAAGGACGCACTCGTCGGGTATGTCATCGAACAGAGCCTCGGGAACCCGCAACGCTCCGGTGGTGTCGAACTTCATGATATCCTCCAAGTTGGGCGATTCAGCACTCTCCTCAGGGAAGGACAAGTTAAAGTCCCCAGCAACGTCCTCCCTGACACCGATGATAATGAGCCTCTCCCGCTTCTGGGGAACCCCATACTTGTGCGTCTTGCACACCCGGTAGGTGATGGCGTATCCGAGATTCTCGAACTCGGCAGTTATCACATCGATATACTTTCGGGAGTCCGCCGTCTTCCGGGTCAGCAGCCCCTTGACGTTCTCGCCGATAACCACTTTGGGGCGGATTACTTTGGTACACCGCACAAACTCCCGAAATAGGGTATTGCGGGGATCTTCGGGAAGCTTCTTGCCAGCATGGGAGAAGCCCTGGCAAGGAAAGCCCGCAAATATGACATCTGCGTCCACGGCCTCGAGCTGTTCCTGGGTGACCGAGGCGATGTCCCCACCCAAGAAGTGGGAATCGGGGAAATTGAGATCGTGCGTCCGCTGGATGTACTCCTTCAGTTCAGAGTACCACGCCACTTCCAGCCCGGCACGGGTCATACCCAAGGTGTCGCCACCCATCCCGGAAAAGAGACTGAGAGCCTTCATTATGCTTGGCAGAGTGCGTAGCTTATATATTTTTATAGATGCGTTTCTTTAATGAGAAAATTAAAAAACTATTTTAGTTTCAGTTTCTTGACTTTGCGTCTGCTGCGGTACTCCACCGATCCTGGGGCGTCGCCCTTCACCAGGTTCGACACCGTGGTGTAGCACACCTTGAGGTCCCCCAGCCGACGATACTTGGATCCGCTCCTGCAGAACTCCGCCGCCACCGCCACGACCTGTGCCGAAGGCGAGGCCGACTCCACTACTACATGGGGGCTGGGGAAGGAGTCCAAGTGCAGCCACACCCACGACCCTTCGGCGGCATCGATCAGAGCCCAGTTCTCGGTGGCACTCTCGCCTCGGCGAATAGTCACCTCTTCGGCGACGATGCACTTCATCATGGTTAAATTGTTTTTATAAATCTTATGAAATAATGCCCTAATATAATATATGTACCATACAACGCAAAGATGCCTTCCCCCCCTAAGCGACCTCTTAAGAAGGCCCCCAAGAAGCCCAGCCGTTCGCCCACCAAGAAAGCGCCGAAGAAGTCCCCGCCGAAGAAAGCGCCGAAGAAGTCTCCGCCGAAGAAAGCGCCGAAGAAGTCTCCGCCGAAGAAAGCGCCGAAGAAGTCTCCGCCGAAGAAGGCTGTCAACCCCATTGAAATCATCAAGGACCTACCCCCCGAGATAGCCTTCGAGATCGGTTTGCACCTCGGCAGTCAAGATGCCGAAAAACTGCTTGGGGCCGTGGTCAATCAGCTCCCCATAAACTACTACCGCCACGAACTGACCACCCCGGCCACAAGACTCACCGATATAGATGCGGCGATGAGGTACAAGAAATTATATGAGTCGTTCGAAACTCCCCACGATGCCCAGCTGGACATGAGGGACAGCAGAAGGCTCCCCAGATGTGCTGGATGCGAAGACGGCAAGCGGCGCTGCTCGACGTGTATGAAAAACAAGCGGGGTGCGAAGAGCTTTCGCCCCCCCTGGAAGCTTGAGCGGAAGCTTGCCGATTCCAAGATGGAGGCCACAGACCTGAGAAACACCGAACGGTATCTAGATTGGAGGACAGGTTTGGGGTAATACAACACTAGCAAGGGATTTATGGGTACATAAAAGTCTTGAAAGTTTTAAAACATCTTTAATGAAGTCATACGGGCCGTGGGAATATCTCAGCGTGTGTGTTAAGGAACTTAGCTACCTTGGTCAGGTTGTAGCTCTTACGCACCATGCTCTCTGGAATGTCATTTTTTAGTGCGGCTATCAGCGACTCGAGTGTCGGCTTGTGCCCGTAGCTACCCACACAGCGGATGTAAGCCTCCGCCGCTATGCACATAGTGTGATTCTCACGGAACAACTGCTTCCTGCGAAATTCGAGATCAGGCTGCGGACGCCTCACGAATTCTGGATGCGCATTCATTCGCGCTTCGATATATTCTATATTGGCGTCCACCGTATTCCGTTCAGCCTCCAGTTTTGCATGGGTGCGTTCCATGAATTGGACGAGACTCTGTTCGATATCGAGCAGTGCCGCCCTCTGAGACCTCATCTGCCCCAGGCATACGCCTATTATATCCCCTGCTGCCCCTGTGGCCGCCACTGAGGGCTCCACCTGCTGTAGACTCCTCATCTGGGTCATGAAACTGGCAAAAATGCCCCTCTCTTCCTCCGACATGACCTCCATTACCAAGACTTAATATTTTTATTCTCTACTGGACGCTTAGAGGTGGCGACTTTATTTTTTTTATGTTAAATTTTTTATATACTTGTCCGCTGCCGTCGTCCTAGTCGCTGTCGCTGTCACTGTCGCTGTCACCGTCCTTGTCCTTGCCGTCCTTGTCCTTGCCGTCCTTGTCGCTGTCGCTGTCGCTGTCGCTGTCTTTGTCCTTGTCGCTGTCGCTGGAGTCGCTGATGACGGGCTCCTTTGCCTTGGCGGGCTTCGGGGTGGCCATTTCGAGACCATCCTTGCGCTCGTCCGTCACGGACCACTTCGGGAACTTATCCTTGATGGTAGCCTGGATGTCTTCCGTGTGCTCCTCCGGCACCAGCCAGCCCTGAGCCGCAACCTTCCACTCGCCACCAAGTTCCTTGACGAACTTTGTGAACTCGGCATTGACAGAGAACTTGACGTAGGTGTTTGAGTCCCGCTTCTGCCCTTGGGCATTGAGGTTGAACTTGATGGTGTAATCGGTCTCGCCGATATCCTTCGCCTTCGGCTTGCGAGGCTTCTTCACCTTCTTAGGCTTGGTCAGCTCCTGCCTACCCGCCTCCAAACGTACAATGAGATCGGTGAGCATCTCCTCCACCTTCTTCGCTCCCTGCTTACGATCCTCAGCACTACTGAGGATGAGTTTCTTCATGTCCTTCATCTCAGACTTCATGCTCTTCAAGAGAGACTTGTCGTCGCTGGAGATGGTAGAAGTCATAATGAATTAGTATGTGTTGTCGCCACTGACCTGCCTCGCTGCTTCTTAAGGCAGCAGCAAAATGCAACTTTTCTGCAACTTTTTTGCGACCCCCTCTTTTTATTTCTTTTTGAATTTGTTAATTAATATTTTTTTAAATGGCGATATGGTTTACCAGCTGTCATTAGAGCCCGACCGAGACCGAGTGCTAGACTTGGAGGAAGACCGAGAGCCCGACCGAGACCGAGTGCTAGACTTGGAGGAAGACCGAGAGCCCGACCGAGACCGAGTGCTAGACTTGGAGGAAGA
>Ga0115004_10003525_pt1 | contig 12745 bp, 8 predicted proteins | sample ArcticOcean_MG_C_10_FD_88737 | JGI IMG/M metagenome (GOLD analysis project Ga0115004, IMG submission 88737) | Marine microbial communities from western Arctic Ocean - ArcticOcean_MG_CB11_90 | ecosystem: Environmental > Aquatic > Marine > Oceanic | place: Arctic Ocean: Canada Basin | collected...
CGCTGGAAACGGCGAGTACGACGCGAACGGTTCGGATGAACCGAAACGGGCGATATACGTGCTCGACTCGGATTCGAAATTAGGCGACGCGTGCGTGATGCAGCTCGTTCTGGCAAAGCTCGACGTGAGAGTTGCTTGCGCGGACTCGGAAGTCGAACAGGCTAGGTATGGGCCGTACGTTTCGGTGACCGAGCTCGGAGACGAAAAGGCGTTGAGAAAATCGTTAAATGGCGTGAGGTCGGTCATTGTACCAGCTAGGAAGTTTGATAAATCGTTCTTGAACGCGTGCAAGGTGAGTGGAGTTAAACATATCGTGTTGATCTCTTGCGCGAAATCGAGCAAAGGCTTGAGCGTGTTGAGTTTATTCGACGAAGCCGCGAGAGCGCGAAAAGACGAGAGCAGAGAGAAATTAGCAATGAGTACTAGTATTCCAGTAACTATTATTAAGCCTGTAACGATTGTTGACACGCGGACGAGCGGTAAACAAATGAAATTCGATAAAAATAGCGGCGCTTTGAGCGGTAATATTCCAATCGAAGATGTCGCGGTATGCGCAGTTAGAGCTTTATCGCAACCACCAAAGAAGGGTTCTGATGCACTCGTATTCGAGCTAGGTTTAAGCTCTATAGCTACTGGGAAAATGGATTGGAAAGAAGCGTTTGCTTCGCTTAAATAATATCTTTGTGTAATAACTGCATACTGTAACTGTATACGTGTCAACTATAACCTAACTATAAAACTCTTAGGGGGGGTTTCTTGCAAGCGGCAGCGCGAGGAACCGCTTGTCAACTATAACCTATGGGTTAGCTAAACATATTAATTCTTGCGGCTTGCAAGGCGCTCTACACATTGGGCATTCCGGTTTTTGTTGACAGCATTCAACCGCACACGTCCAACACAGACAATGCCCACACTTTAAAGCCGTGGGAAATTTCGTGGGATTTAAACACAGAGGACAAGGGATATCGAACCAAGTGAACCGTTTAACGACTTCGTCGTCCACGTCGTCATCGCCGTTTGGAGAAAATCGAGGTAACATCGCAACCGCATCGTCCATGACCGAAACTGGATTTTTCGATTTATTTATCATGGTATCACTACTTTCTATTCCATCTAAATCGAGCTTTAGTTTCGTTACGCCGTCGGCTTCAAAAAATCCAAACTCTTCGGCAATTTTCGGTTGCTCTCGCGCAAATTTCACACTCAAATATGTTTTATATCTCCTCAAAGCTTCATTATATGCAGCAAATCCTAATTGAACTGCAATTAGCTTCGATAATAACGAATACTGCGCTCTCTCTTCGCCTGGATTCGGGTTCACGAACACCCTACCAACGCCAGTCGCCCAATTCGTCCACGACACGTATCTCCCAAAAGCGTAAAACAACATCAACTGCGTCATTGGCCCAAACCCACCGCGATCGTTCACTAACTTTAAAGCTCTATTCCCCACTGTCGCACTATGCGGTGCGTTCCCAAAAACCCACGCGTACGCTTTCAAAAACTGTCTCTTATAAAACTCTTTTCCTACGTTCGCCTTCGTCCTCTTCTTCGTCTTCTCGTCGCCAATCGTCGTTCCTACTACTCCTACACCTCCGTTATCTCCCGAAACCGCATTCCTGGACGCGTTCCTCAACCGTTTCCAGACCGGTTTCGCTAGTGCCTCCAAAACGACGAGCGCCCATCTCCTCGTTTTCGATGGAACTTCCCCGTCTTTCGTCGCGATGAACAAGTCCGTATATTCCTCACCTAGCGTCTGCATGTTGTTCCCAGTCGTACAAGAGAAGTATAAAAAATCCCCAAAAGCTTCGATTTCGTCCGCATTCGCGTTCCAAAACCGGTTCCCGAATACTCTCTTCACCGTCTCGGCTACCGAATCCGCGACGACCTTTGTTGTTCAACGAAATTTCAGCCCATCGTCAGTCGCAGTAAAAAATGATAAACATATATACATACAAATAAACAAACAAACAAATAAACACACACACACACAGAGAGAGAGAAATGTCACACGAGGTCATTCTAACGCACTTTTCTGTAATAATCATCCTTCTGATGCGCACGAACCAGGTCTGGTTGTGCCGCTTCGGGTAGTTTCGGAACCACTGTTTCCAATCGTTCCATCTCTCTCTCTGACAAAGATGTTCACGTCTTTCCTCTCTCTCCAATAGGTATTCGATTCTTCTCCTATCTCTGTTCTCTCTCATGCACTCGCGCTCTTCGGTTACTTAATCCATCGAACGCGTTCTCTGCGTGCTCGAGTCTGTTCTGTTAATCCTCTGCGCGTTAGTGTTTACTCTCAAACGAAGAAGTTCTCTTCTTTGTGCCGCTCAAACTCTGACTTTCAAAACTATCTGTTGTCATCGCGAGATTCGCTAAAATATACTCCTACTGATGCGATAGAGCTCGTTCTTGGCTACGCAGCAGGAGTTGTTTTGTGATTAATTCTTCTTCTCACTCAATCTCAATCTCTCTTCTTAAGCAGTCTTTGTCTGTCGCTCTCTGTCTTTATTACGAAGCGATTAACTTCCAATTTCTTCAAGAAGTAGCGCCTACGAGTAGTACTGTTTTCGTAATTCGAAGTTTACAGTTTATTCGCAAAAATCGAATCGAATCGAATCGAATCGAGATTAAGAGAGAGATTAAGAGAGAGAGATTTAGAAGAATTAATTACAAACAAAGCTAGAAGTATCTTTTAGCGAATCTAACCCCTATAGTATTCAGAATTGCTAATCGGGGCACTACTTTCAGAGAGAGAGATTAAGAGATTAAGAGATGGAAAGCGATTGTCGAGGCCTGGAACTGAGCAGTAACGACCGCAAATCGATCGAGTTAATCTTCTCGTCGACACTATCGTCAGAGGAACAGGACAGGTTCGATGGATCCGCGCGCTCGAAAGTAGAGCTCGGTCTTTTGTGCAATGGACAGACAGCGTACGCACACTATAAGGTCTATGAAATGATCGCGAAGAAGGATTTAGGTCAGGAAAACAACGCGCGAGTGTTGAAATATTGTACTCGCGATGATGGAAAGGACGGGTTCGGAGAAGCGCTGGCGGTGTATGTAGGTAGACCGAATAGGAATCACGTTGCTTGTTATGCCGTGGACGAGTGCGTGAGACGAATGCGAGTAGGCGAGCGGGCGGAGTTCTTAGTCGGTTCTGGATTAGGGTACGGCGAAGAAGGAAGCGCGTCGTTTCCGTCGATTGCGAAGAACGCGGATTTAGTTGTTTATATTGAGTTACTTCACGTCGAAGGGACGGAACAAGAACCGGACGAAGAGAGAGGGGATTTGACGTTCGAGGCGAGGATGAGGAGGGCGGAGCTATTGAAACAGAAAGGAAACGAAGATTTTTTGGGGAACAGGAAGCGAGCCGCGTTGTGTAAGTACGAAGCCGGGTTGTCCTATATAACCGAGGATTTAATGCAACAGTTGATGAAACAAGAACATATTTTATTGGCGGAGACGTTAAGGGCGACGACGAGGTTGAATTGCGCGAATTGTTATTTGGGTTTAGGTATGTTCATGGAATGCGTGAGAGTGTCGGATTTAGCGAGATCGACTGGCGAAGGGTTGACGAAGTTGCAAGAGTGTAAAGCGCTCTATAGAAAGGCGCAGGCGTTGGAAAGTCTTGGGAGAGATGAAGATGCTTTAAGGGCTTTTACTGAGTGTTTGGCTTTGGTGGAACGAGAAATAACGTCGCGCGCCGACGCGCAAGGACAACGAGGGAGAAATAAAGAAGAAGAAGAAGAAGAAGAGCATAATAAACTTACAAGCGAACATAAGCTTTGCCAAAGTCAAATGAATAGGCTGAAGAGACAAATATCACAACGCGAGAAAAATGCTTATGCGAGTTTTCGTGGCGCTTTTGAGAAGAAGGAGGAATAGAAGATTTGTTTTCTCAACTCCTCTTTTCGTTTCGAGGCAAAAAAGTAACTGACCGATTGTGCGCACGAAACAAAAAGAAACGAAATATAATTCTCGCTCTGCGTTATAAAATACGCGCATAATGAACAAGGATAAAGATAAAGTATCGGGCGCGACGGCCGTTCTTCAAGTCGCCGAACTTCATGGAGTTGATGCGTGTTTTGCAAATCCTGGAACGACAGAAATGCACTTTGTTGGAGCGTTTGATAACGTGCCGAGTGTAAAACCATATTTAACGCTACACGAAACAGTCGCTTCCGGAGCCGCTGATGGCTACGCGCGTATGAAAAAAGATTTAAACAAGACGATTCCGGGTGTAACGCTGCTTCATCTCGGACCTGGTTTAATGAACGCTTCGGCAAATCTTCACAACGCCAAACGCGCGTCGAGCTCGATTGTAAATCTCATCGGCGACATGTCCACGTTTCATTCTGGAAGCGATTGCATTCTCGAGTCGAACATTGCAGACATTGCAAAGATAAACTCGATTGCAGTTGTCACGACGACTGTGCCGGGTGAGATTGCGAGCGATGCTAACGAGGCGTTCGTTACGGCTAAAAAGAACGTCAAATCACCTGGTTTAAGTAGAGTCGTTACGTTCGTTATTCCGCACGATCGCAGTTGGGAGCTCGTTTCAAAGACGTCTGCGAAAGATGCCGTTTCAAATCGAATTAATTCTATCGGTGTCCCGATTCAAAATAAACAACACGCTCAAGCGCCAGCGCAAGTATCTTCGTCGAACAAGATTAAAATTAACGTACCAGAAGTCCTTCATCGAACGCTTAAAGATATGGTCAACGATGACATACCGCCATTCACGAAATCTTCCACGTTGCGATCTCTTGGTTTAACCTCTCAATCGTCCATTACATACTCAGCGATGTTACGAGAAGAACTTGGTCTCGAGTGTATTCGCCCTACGCTGATGTACGATTATCCAAATTTGAGTGATCTCATTGAATACATCGAGGATCGCCTGGAAGCGACGGGCGTATTGACGAATAAAAACGATCAACAAGAAGTCGTCGACGCCGCTGTTCCAATAACAACTTCTTCTTCTTCTTCCTCTGCTTTGTCAGAACAAGTTCAAAAAGCGATTAATTCGTTTGGAAAATCGTTCGTAAAGAGCATTTTGAAACAAGATCCCGCAAAAGTTGGCGTTTACGTTGGCGGTTGCGACGCACTCATTCGCGAAAATTTGAAGCGCATTTGTCTTATTTTCCGCAAGCTTGGCGTTTCTGAGGATCAAATTTTCTGCGAAAATGCATTCTCGCGCGTTGACCGTGGATGTATCGAAGGCGATAAAATCAAAAGATTGCCATATTTTCCTCGCGACGCAATGGCGACGTTGGGTTCTTTTGAAACGCTTGTCATTGTTGATGCCAAGAAGCCAGTAGCGATGTTCGGTTACAAAGACCAAGGGTTCTCAAGTCTCATTCGTCAAGATGAGGAAAACGTTTGGGAAATTGAAGCGCCACCGGATGGATGTTTACTTGACGCATTTGATGCGATTGAAAGCGCTCTGGAGAAAAAGTCGAGTAGTTTTAAAACTGAAATTGCAGACGCTAAAAACGCTAAACATCGCGCGCGTTTGCTTCGTTCGGCAACTGAGAACACGTTGAACGAGAAAACTGGTAAGTTGACTGCGGCGTCAATGTGCGGCGTTGTTGCGAAATATCAGCCAGTAAACTGTGTCGTCGTCGATGAGTCTCTAACCAGTGGCGGAACTTACTGGGACGCGAGCGATGCGTTCTCACCGAAGTTTTCGCACTTGACGCTTACTGGAGGAGCAATTGGTTTTGGTCTTTCCGCCGCCGTCGGTGCGGCCGTGGCAAAACCAGAGAGTAAAGTCATCGCGCTTCAAGCCGATGGGAGCGGTTTGTACGATTGTCAAGCGCTATGGACAATGGCAAGATACGAGTTGAACATTTGTGTCGTGATTTGCAACAACTCGAATTATCAAATTCTTAACATCGAAACTGCAATGCAAGCGGTTGAAAACCAAAATTCGGAGTTGTCAAAGTCACTTACGAGTTTGAAAAATCCATCGATTGATTGGGTTTTAATGGCTAAATCGTTTGGCGTAAAAAATGCCATTAAATGCGCGACGATTGAGGAATTCCGAATGGTATTTCAAGAAGCGATGGAAAAGACCGGTCCGATGCTCATTGAAGCGTCGCTTTAATGATATAAATAAATATAAATAAATATATACTGGTACTGAGTATCTCTCTCTCTCTCTATCCTTATTTACTTATTACAATCAATCAAATCAATTTGTAGCGTGCGTCTGTATCTATTTGTTTCTAGTATATCACTTATTAAAAGATTCCTAGTTCTTCGTCAAATAAGTTGTTGTTGTTTCCTCCTCCTCCTTTTCTGCGAGTATTAAAGTCGATACCGTTATCTCTGTTACCGCCGCCGCCTCGTTGCGTTTTTCTCGTCTTCCTTTCAAACTTTTCGTGAAATTTAACGAAATATTTTTCATCCGTAACCATGGATTGTTCAAACTGCTTAATTAAGCGAGTCATTTCATCGACATCTTTCATCGTCTTTTCTAATTTTCTTTGCAAAGCTTCGGCATCTTCGACTTTCTCGTGGAACGTTACCATGCCTTGTGGCGAGATCTTCGCTAAAACACCGTCGTTTAACAACGATCGAGTGACCATGTCGTTGATTAACTTCTCGGCATCTTTTGCCCCGCCTTGTAAATTCATTTCCGAGGCAATCATTTCTAAACTGAGCGAAGAGTACGTTTCGGCGATTTTGCGAACTTGCGCAAGTTTAACGGATTCGTACGCCAATTGTACTAAATCGAAATTCCCATCTTGTTCGAAAACGTATTTGTACTTATACATTGCTTCAGTGAAACGCTGAAGAGGTGTTTTGATGTTGTTTTGTGACTTTTCCAATTTGAGCACGTCGATGAGAAGCTGATACGGACTTCTACTTTGTTGTTTTAAGAGATCCGATTCGTCGTCGCCATTCTCGTTATCGCCGTCTACCATATGATGATGTTGTTGTCTCATTTCTACATCACCATTATCCTCCTTTTCCGGTGAGTCATTGTTTATGATGATATCTTCGCCGATATTTAACTCAAACGTATCATTAATATTGTTCGTCATTTTTGGCGGTGTTTTTTGAACTTCGTCGCTCATTTTCATGATATCTTCTTCGTCGTCTCCTTCATCTCCCGAGGATAATAATATTTCTCCATCATTATTTTGATCATTATTAACATCTGCTGCTTCGTTGATGTTAATATTATTTTTAATGACGTTATTATTTTCGTCGTCGTCATCGTCATCTCTATTATTTCCTCCTCCAGGCCATCCTCCTCCGCCGCCAAATTTATTACTTCCTCCTTTCAAAGCGTAACTCAGCGGCGCTTGTTGCAACAAAGTCATGCGTACGTTTGGTGACGTTTTCGCTGGAATTCCCGATTTTTGCGATAAAAACGACGAAGTCTCACCGGTTTGAATAATCGCGGCCAGGATTAACTTTTTATAGCTCGAAAGTTGCGTTCGCGTACATTTATCCTTCGTCGACGGCATCGATACGCAATCGGAGAAGAAACTAATCGATCGCTCGTAATCGCCAGAGTCCAAACAGGCGAGGCCGGCATAGTACGAATAGTTTGCGAAATCCTTCGCTGTAAACCCAGTAATCGTCGGATCCTCTACCTGATAGAACTTCCCATTTTTTAAGACGTCTTCGTACGCTCTGTTCGAGCACTTTGCCTCAAAACACGCTTGGTAAAAAATGGCGTGTAGAAACGTAATCATCTTCCCATTCCCCCCGATCATCGAGTTCGGATACACGTTATTCAAACTATTCCTCAACGGCGCAATACTCCTCCCAATAAAACCCAAATCACTCAACGTCTTCTGGTACGACCTCGCGACGATCGCGAACGCCCTCGTGCCTTCCCTCGTCCTGATCGCGTTACTCGCTTCGTTCGATAACAAACGAGTCTCGCAAGTATCGAGCCATACCTCGATCACTCGTTCGTGCGTATTCGCTAACGAGATTCCGTAATCCCTCTTAACGTTACTATTACTACTCCTATTACTCTTTTTCGTATTCGCCGTATTCCGTTTACTGCCGAATCCGACGAAGTTCTTCGCTCGGTCCAATAAACTCGCTTCTTCTCCCTCTTCTGCTTCTCCTTCTTCTTCTTCTTCTTCTTCTGCCTCTTCTTCTCCTCGTTGACCCTCGGCTTCATCGTCGTCGTCGTCGTCGTCGTCGCGCGTCTTCTTCTGCGCAGGATTCGCCCGATCCCCGATCTTCGCCTGAACAGAAACGCCCTGCCAAGCACTGACGATGTCGCATAACGCGAGTTTCAGGAAAATCGCGAATTCATCCGCCTCGCGCATCTGCGCTCGCGCCCTATCGATCTTCTCGATCTCCACGAGCGCCTTATGCTCGATTTCTTCAAACGACAACGTCGCAGCCTTATTCGCAAAGTCTGAAATTTCTTTCCGATCTTCTTCGTTCTTCGTCTGTTTTAGCGTCTGCGCTTTACCCAGCGCGATCGATCGCTCGGGCTTGACTCGCTGTTGCTCCGGTAAAGCATCGCTGCTCGCGATCTTGTTTTGCTTCTTTTTAGTGTCGCGCATTGTTTCTTCGTTTTAATTATAGAACTCTCTCTTTCTTATTATCTACTTATTAAGTTCTTTTGTGATGTGTTTCTGGTTTGATTTGATCGGAAACTATGGTAGTACGACCGAGCAACGGCGCAAGGCGTGAATAAGAGCGCCAGAGAAAGTTTTGAGTTTGGAGCAAAGCGCCTTTAGAGAGAGAGAGAAGTGTTTTAAAAGTGAACTCTCTCTCTTATTAATAGTCTCTGATGTTCGATTTTATTCGTGCACGAGACGCGTTTTTTTGCGTTGACGAGGGAAAGAGTTTTAAGTAGGGGAGAGCTTTTTAGCTTTTTGTTAAGTTTAGGGTTTATTTAGGGTTTTATTAAAATACACTCATAAAAGTATTCAATTAAAATATATATTTACTAAAGGCTAAACTTTCTTAGCGCCGCTCTTTCGTCATAAGTGAGCGCGCGCGTATTCGTGCAAGCGCACTTTGTTTACTAGTCTCGAGCACGTTTACGTTTAGTATGACCGTGATCAGTCTTTTTTGAGTTTTCATTGATCAGTTTTTGTATCGCATCCCCACCAGCACAGGCGAGATTTCTAAAACGCGCTGTACAAATAAAAAAACAATACGAAAATTATGTCTCGCGCGCTTCAATCGTCCGCGATGAGAGTTTTAACCGCGCAGAGCAGGAACGAATGCGCAATCAGACGAGCATCGATTCGTATTCGTCATCGATGGAATAGCAATCGAGCAGCGCGAGCGAGTGGTGAAGACGAGACCGCGCCTGCGATGGATTTGATGACGACGACGACGACGACGGTTGAAACCTCTTCTTCTTCTTCTTCTTCTACTGATGAGAACGAGTACGAATTAGTTGGGAATTTGGAACCTCAGAGATTTGCGGTCGCCGAAGGCCAAGCGTTATCGTTAGTGTTCAGTAGTTTACCTGCGACGACGCGATTGGTCAGTGGAGTTCTAACGCATGGATATAAGGTCGAACTAGTGAAAGGAAGTCCAGCGAAGGGAGAGTACGCGTTCGGAACGTTTTCTGGCTATTATCCAAAAGAAACTTCGAAAGTATCAGAGTTCAAGCGTCCAGTGAAGGCGCTGAAGTTGTACGAGTTCGAGGGATGTCCGTTCTGTCGTAAAGTTCGAGAAGCGATTGTTTGGTTAGATCTCGATCCGATTGTCTATCCTTGTCCGAGGGACGGTAAAATTTATCGCGAGTTTGTGAAAGAAAAAGGCGGTAAAGCGCAATTTCCTTATTTGATTGACGAAAATATGAATGTTGCGATGTATGAATCGGATGATATCATTGAATACTTGTACGAAAACTATGGTCCAGGGAAGGATAAAGTACCGTCTTGGATATCTCGATCGCCGCTTGTAACCGTCTCGGCTTCTATTGGGATGCTCGCGAGAATGTCAAAAGGCTCTAAATTGGACAAAAATGCTTTGACAATCGCCGATGATGGAAAGGAAATAGAACCGATTGTTTTCTATGGATACGAAACGTCCCCGTTCTGTAAAATCGTTCGCGAACGCTTGGTTGAATTGGAATTACCGCATCAAATCAAAACATGCGGTCGTGGTTCCATGAAAAGAAACGAATTAATGAAGAAACGTGGAATGTTCCAAGTACCGTATATAGAAGATCCAAACACGAAAAAGGCGATGTTTGAGAGCAAAGATATATTAGAATACTTGAATAAACAATATTCATCGGCTTAATATTTAGCCGTTGCTTTGTACTACTACTACTACTAATAATAAACGCTCGTGTATCATACTATAACATCGAAAGAGTTATCGTTCGTGCGTTCTCTTATTCTCATCCTTAAATCGACAAATTTCTTCGCCGTTTGTGTTTCAATGTTCTCTACTATATCTTCATACTCAACTCCTTTCGACTCCGCGACTGTAATCGCTTCGGCTAATCGTATTCGATATTTGATTTCTTCTTTCGAGCGGCCGTTGCCGAATTTCAAGTCTCCCTTTTTAGGAGGTTTCCAATCGCCTACGAGATACCATTTATCTTCGCCTTGATCGGAATCGTAATATAAATCGGAAACATCAACGTTCTTCTCCTTCGCTTTTCGTTCGACGTCTTCCAACTGTTTAGATATAGCAGCCTTCCCGCCAGTTAAAGTTAACAATCTCACCAAGACGATAATCAATCCTGCTTTAGCAGAACTATCTAAATCGAACGACGACATGAAAGAAGAAGACGACGACAGAGCATCGGATTTGATATTTAATTGTTGTCGTCGTCGTCGTCGTCTTTGTTGTTGTTGTTGATGATTTCTTCCTATTCCTTCTCTTAGGAAGTTAATCGTTGTTCTCCGTGTTGTCGTCGTCATCGTCGTCGTTGATGACGATAAAACGCTTCGATGCATCGCGCTCAAGAAAAACTGTTATTTTAGCTAATCCAACTCGTTCGTTTCTCGCTCAAAAACTTCAGCAGTATAGCGGGTCAATAAAGTCAATGCGATGATAACAATGAATTAATGAATTAAAGATGTAAAAAAGTTCGAAAATACACAAAATTGAAGAAAAATATCAATCTCATTTCTCGTTTGTACTTCATCTCTTCAACGTCATCATCGTCATCATCAGCGGCGCAATTATCACCACGATCAGAAAAAAGGCCACCCGCACGAGCTTTGATATATGTTCCACGCGTAATAAATAGAAGAACGCAGCAATCGCGATATGAGGATCGATGAAGATATCGTGAGAGCGGCTGAAACCCAAATGAAGCGAAAAGCGCCATCGTTACATAATCCTGACGATGATGATGACGATTATCATCGCGATAATAGTACTACTACGAATACAAATCCGTCTTGTTCGCCTTCCTCTTCTTCTCTCGTGTACACGAAGTTCTTTCATTCGCAGTACAGTTATCCAACCGAGAAGCGGTTCGTTTCGACTAATAACGTTAAAGGGTTCGCGATATCGTCAATAATGCACAGAGAGCAATCGGCCATGAAAGAGGCTGTTCGATTATTATTCGATTATACGTTCGGAGTCGTACCAAATGGGTTCGAGTTTGCGCCAATGAAGGTGCCGTGTAAAGCTTTCGCGTTCATAGCCTGCGTGCGGCCTATTTTAGAAACAGAGAACGACGACGATGCGAAGAACGCGAACGAAGTATTACTAAACATGGCGAGTAATGCGATTAATAACAGAGACAAAGTTAAAATTAGATTTTTAGAACGAATTTATGCAATAATGACGACGTGTGAGAACGATGAAATGGAGATTGAAAACGCGATTAGAAGATTGCGGATACCGACGACTGACGCGTTGAGCTCATTCGCCGTTTCGCATCGAGACGGATTCAGTAAGCGCTTCACCGTTGGAGATGATGAAGGCATTATTAAATGGCAATCCTCGAGTATAATAAAATCGGTAGCGAAATCTCTCGCGAATGTCTACCCAAACTTGAAGAATGTAGATTTATTAGAACCAGATGTCGTCGTCTTCGTAGTCGTTTTAGCGGTTAACGTTAACGAAGGTAAAAATTGCGCCGCAGACGCGTCGACGACATCGAGAAAACTAGGCCTGTCTTATGCAACGAAGGAATCGAATTGTTTCGAGATTAGAAAAAGAGGAATATTCGCGACTAGTTTGAAATCTTAAAACAGTGAATTTTTTTGGGAGGCCTCGATGAGAGGGCTCAGGCTGAATTTGCACCGTAAAAAATTCAGCCATTTTTTTGCACCGTAAACCATATAAAAATTTTACGGTATCAAGAAATACGCATACGCTTAAACATGGCCCGAGATTTGTTCATGGACATTCGTGTTCTATTGCATAGTGTAAGCAATCGATATGGTTGTTTTCGTGAGCGTAATAAGTAGTCCACGAATCCCAAGGACATCCGTGTTCGTGTAAATACTTCAATACGTCCAAGTGACCTTCATCGGCAGCGTGAGCACACGCTTTCTCATTCATAGGACAGTCATTCTCAACGCAATACTTGACCATCTCGAGATTACCTTGCCATGGTGCAAAAAACATCGTCCGAATATCCCACGCACACTGTTTCACTTCTCGCGCCCATTTGAGATAATCCAAGTTGTTTGTTTCAGCAACTCGACAGCAGAACAATTCCTGAGTTGACTTACTACCATCCTCGGTTCTCTCGCCCCATCGATAATTATCCCACGCTAATTCCAACTCTTGCATTGATTTTACATTTTGAACATGACGAATC
>Ga0115004_10003526_pt1 | contig 12745 bp, 13 predicted proteins | sample ArcticOcean_MG_C_10_FD_88737 | JGI IMG/M metagenome (GOLD analysis project Ga0115004, IMG submission 88737) | Marine microbial communities from western Arctic Ocean - ArcticOcean_MG_CB11_90 | ecosystem: Environmental > Aquatic > Marine > Oceanic | place: Arctic Ocean: Canada Basin | collected...
AAACCTCGGGGCCGTACGCGTGGGGGCGCGGGCGTGAGTCAGGGACCCTGACGCAGGTTTTCCGACTGGGGAAAAGTCCCGTGAGTTTCCGCGGTGGGCTCTACTTCGTCTGCACTTCTCTTATAAAGGCCAGTTGCAATTGCTTCCTTGTCACATGGCGCGACGCGTGGCGTCCGGGCTGGCGGGCCTGGTGTCCAGGCTGCACACGCGCGGGAGCGCGGTGCTTCTCCCGGGGGTGACGGCGGTAAAGCCGTCCAGTGACCGCGAAGCAAATGACGCGGAACGGCGGTCCACACCGCCCGCGGGCACGTCCAAAGACGACGACACCCCGATTGCGTGGTACCGCCGACGTGTACAAACCGGGTCGTTGCTTGGTAACGACGCGGCGCAGGTTTCGGCGCTTGGTGAGCTGAGCGCGCTTCGCGAGAGATTGGCGCGGCTGTTTTGTGCGACGGACGGTGATTCAGGTGGCCGGCGGAACACACGCACCGCCACCAAGGACGACGACGCACACCAGGCAGCCTTGATGAGTGAATCGAGTGATGGTGAAGTGGAGAAGTGGGGCAGTGATGGTGACGGTGGTAGACAACTAAAAAATCACTCCCAAGGCGTGTACTTGCACGGCGGCGTGGGCAGGGGCAAGACCATGCTTATGAACGCGTTCCTTGAAACGTTACCTTTTGACATCAAAAGAAGAACTCGACGAACGCACTTCCACGAGTTCATGGCGGAGATTCATACGAGATTACACAAAATGAGTAAATTCACCACGAACGTGCGGCTGAGTAACGACGAGTTCGGCAGCAGTAACTACGGCAGCCGACGCGATGGGAGCACTACCAATAATACCGGCGGTGATACTAATACATCCGACCCACTAGCAACGGTCGCGCTGCAGCTGTTCAAAGAGTCTCCGGTTATTTGTTTCGACGAAGGTACGTATTGCGCGTTTCTCAAATCCCGCCTCCACGTTTGCCCATACAAGACTGACACTTTCTCTTATTTATCGTAAGTCGAACTCGCCGACGTCGCAGACGCGCTCGTGTTTAAGCGCTTGTTCGAGTGTTTTTTCTCCCTGGGCGGTTTCGTGGTGGCGACGTCTAACTGCGCGCCGAACGACCTGTACAAAGGCGGAATCAACCGAAACGCGTTTGTGTCGTTCGTTGAGACGCTTAATTCGCGTTTGAAAGTGGTTTCTTTTGACGTACGTCTTATTGGGGGGGGCGGCGATGGAGGGAACGGCACGGAGGAGAACGCAAAAAAAGACGACGAGTCTCGGTTTGATTACCGGCGAATCCTGAAAGCGAATGAGGCGAAACGCGAAGACGACGAAAACAATCTCAACGCGATGGATCGCAAATCGCAGAGGAGGCCATCCCTCGCCGCGGGTGTTGCGTCCGTGATACTTGCGCACGATAACACGCAACCGAGCAGCGGCGACGAAGTTAACAACAAGCTCCACGAAATGTGGATCGCCGCGACGAACGAAATTTCGGGTTCGACGAAGATAAAAAAATACGCCGGCGACGATTCCGAGCCCGTTTCTGTTCCCATCGCGAGCGGTCGTACTTTATCCGCGCAAAAATCTCGACGCAACGGGTTGTTCATTTCTTTCCACGATTTGTGTGGTTCCGAGGCGTTACTAGGCGCGGCGGATTACGTTGTGATTCTTCAAAAATACAACGCGCTGGGTATCACGGACGTCCCGAGGTTCAATCTGCAAAACGAAAACGAACTCCGACGGTTCGTCAATTTCGTCGACGTCGCGTACGAAGCGGGTGCTCTGGTAATCGCGTCGGTTGCGACCGAGGTGGACATACTGTTTGGGAGTGGTGGTGAGGAGGGTGATGACGATTTCATGAACTTCATATCAAGCAGCCAAGGGACCATCCGCCGCCGCGTGCAAATGGAAGGTACCAACGGCGAGTTCTCTGTTTTAGGCATGGGCGGCTCGAGCGGGCGAAGTACTCCTGTTGTGGGAAACATGGAGTGGAGCGCGACCGGGCGCTCCGGTGCGTCGCTCGCGGACTTGCAGGCAACGAACTTCACGTTCAAAGCCAGTGCGCGGTGCAGGTCGAGGTTGGTGGAGATGGGAAGCGCGGGGTGGGAACGGCAGTGGTGGGAGAAACGACAGACACGGAAAAGGAGCGATTCTAGCTAGAATTTAATCCATGCCGCGTTTCGTCGGAAACAACCGCAGACGTACGATTTCGAGTTGTGTCGGCCTCGGCGAACGTGTGGAACGTGACGCGTCTATCCAAAACGGACGCGCCTTTCCAAAGATCGCCAATCGTGCAATCGTCCACACCCGCGAGCACACACCCGCCGTCGTGAAACTCGCGCCTACACGTTTCCTCCGCCCTCACGTTTCTTCGTAAACACCAGGCGTTGCGACCGTGTGTGTTACCTCCCCTCGCGCTCGCGATCCCCGGAAGCGCGCGCTCGCACAAGGACCCGGTGGCGGTGCGTTTCTGTCGGAATCATGTCGGCAGCTGCTCGTGGAATCCCCGCGAAGGTGACCCCCCGAACGTCGTCGCTTACGTCGCGCCGCATCACGGGAAGCAGATGCGCGTTGGCACGAGGCGTTATTACCGGCCACAAGCGCGCTGTTAAGCAACGAAGTTCCCCAATCACCACCGCCAACGCCTCTGGTGACGCGAAGATCAAGGTCATCGGGTGCGGGGGCGGTGGGGGAAACGCGGTGAATCGTATGGTGAATTCGGGTTTGATGGGGGTGGAGTTCTGGAGTTTAAACACTGATGCGCAGGCGCTTGTGCAGTCACAAGCGCCGAACCGGTTACAGATTGGCAAAACCGCGACGAAAGGGTTGGGCACGGGCGGTAACGCCGAGTTAGGGGAGATCGCGGCGAAGGAATCTCGCGCCGAAATCGCTGCCGCGGTGGCGGGCGCCGATCTGGTGTTCGTCACCGCCGGGATGGGCGGCGGTACTGGGAGCGGCAGCGCCCCGGTCGTCGCCCGGGCGTCGAAAGAAGCCGGAAACCTCACCGTCGGTGTGGTGACCTTGCCATTCACGTTCGAGGGACGGCGACGGATGGCCTCCGCGATGGAAGCCATCGATTTGTTGCGGCAAAACGTGGACACCCTCATGTACGCGCCGCGTTTCCCAAATCCCTCCCGACACTGTTTGCCCGTACTCGTCCTGCGAAGGGACGTCTTATCTCGGCCCTGACTGTTTGTCCACACGGCGCGATATACTCGTCCTGCGAAGGGACGTCTTACCTCTGCCCTGACTGTTTGTCCACACGGCGCAATATACAAGACTGACACTTTTCGTTCACCAGTGTGATTCCAAACGACCGCCTTCTTGATGTGGTGGAGGACGACGCCCCGCTTCAGGAAGCTTTTCTGCTCGCGGACGACGTGTTGCGACAAGGCGTGCAAGGCATCAGCGATATCATCACCATCTCGGGGTTGGTGAACATCGACTTCGCGGACGTACGCGCGGTGATGAAGGATTCGGGCACGGCTATGTTGGGCGTGGGCGTGGCGCAGGGAAAGAACAGGGCCACGGAAGCCGCGATGGCCGCGATATCCGCCCCCTTGATAGAGCAATCAATCGACCGCGCGACCGGGATCGTGTTCAACATCACGGGCGGTACCGACCTGACGTTACAAGAAATCAACGCCGTTTCCGAGGTCGTCACGTCGTTAGCGGATCCCGACGCGAACGTTATTTTCGGCTCGGTGGTTGACGAAAAGTACAACGGAACGATATCCGTCACCATCATCGCCACCGGCTTTGCCAGCGCGTCGTCACCAGGCGTGGGTTTGCCGAAGCAAATGCGTGGGCCCGGTGGGCCGATGGGAGGTATGGGCGGCGTCGGCGGGCCAATGAAAAACCCGCAGGCCCCGCCGCCGCCGCCGAGCCAACCGCAAGGCGGGTTCCCGTGGGGACGGGGAAGGCGGTGAGACACGATTTCCGGGTGCGGATACCGTTCCATCTCTTCAAGTATCTCCTGGTTGCGGGTTTCCATTAACTGATACATACACATACGCGTAGGAAGGAAAACGCGAGGTGATTAAAGTAGTGACTTACTGTGCCTAGTCAAAGATTGTTAACGGCGATTTAATACAAACGCGCCGGCGGGATTGTGACACACGATTTACTATCTCCCTCCACTCCTCGTCTACTGCTCCGCGTCTTTCCGTAACCACTTCCGTCGCTTTTCCGAAAACGCCATCGAGCAGATCTTGTGCACCCACATCAGGTTCAGCGCAAACCCGCAAACCGTGAGGCCGCACAAAGTGTGCCTGACCCAGGAAGGCACGAGTTGGTTAACCTCCAATTTCGCGCCCGCGCGCACCACGCGGTACAGCCCGAACATCGCCCACCCGTACCCCAAAACTCTGACCAGCACGAACACCACTAAAAACAAAATCGCGACGTAGTACTCGATACGGTTGGCGGCTACCAAGCCTCGCGACTTCATGCCGATCCCTGAGATACACGAAAGGAAGTGTCAGTCTTGTATTGGCAAACGTGGAGGCGGGATTTGGGAAATGCGGGGACGTACCTTTCGCGAAGCGGTCGATAACCGGCGCGCAGTACTGATAGGATAAAAAAGAAAGTGTCAGTCTGGTATGGGCAATCGCAGAGGCGGAATGAGTTGGGTGGGAAATACGTACCTCGATGTCCTTCATCTGCCGTACGAACCACCGCGTACTCAACACCGGCGTGCTCGCTTCGCACGTGCACAGCCACCCTAGCACCAGCGGGTAGGCGCCGTAGGTATACGCACCTGCCGCGGCTACTAAGAACCCTACGTGGTGCACGGCCATGTCCCACCCACCCAAGTCGGGGAACTCCAACACCAGGTGGTACGCGTCGTACAGGACGTCTGTGATTGTAAAAGAAAAGTGTCAGTGTTTCGTGATGTGAGATGTATGGGTGTACTGTCCCCAGGTATGACAAACAGTGCACTTGTGATGTATGTAGTTGTAACAGTTGTTACTAGTAGTACACTCAAACAGTCACGTAGGGGCTGTGAACAGTGTGCCTGGATTTGGGAAAAGGAACACGTACAGGTGAAGAACACCAAGGTGGTGCGCTCCACGAATTTCACGAACTCGGGCTCGACATTCGTGGCGTATAGGTACCCTTGGTGGTTTAAATCCGAAGCAAGCTGCAACGCAAGCACGATCCGTACCCCCGCCCATGTAAGGAAAAACGCGTGCGCGTAGGACACGACGTAGGAAGGCAAGCACTTCACGAACGCCCTTTCCTTTTCCGTTTTGGTTGGCAAGCCACTGCAAATGCGTCGAACGATCTGAAACTGCGCTTCCCAAAACGCGGTACCGGCCAACACCAGAACGCCGGTGGCGATCATGTTTCTTTTGGTTTTCAGTGGCAGAGGCAACGCAACAGTCTCGACACCCAAGGATCGAGGGTTCCAGACCGTGTAACACCCTGTCCGCGTTACACAACGCGCCACGACCGAAGCCGCGAGTGGCGGTGTGGGTGCCTTCCCCACGGAATTCTGAAGGCGAAAATCGCGGCAATCCAGAACTTCAGAACACGTGCAGCACGGACGGACAGTCGCGACTTTGTGTAAAACGAAATGACTCTCGAACAGACCGCAGAAGACAACCCGAGCGCCAAAATCGCCGTGGCGTCTTCCGTTGGCCTCTCACGCCGCCACGACAAGGGAACGATATCGCCCTTGTCCACGTAGGCAACAAACACATTCGGTTACGTAATGACGCGATGCTTCGCGCGTGCGCGGTCACAACCACCCGCACGGATTCGCCCCGCGAAGTTTCGCGCCATCGTCATGGCGACCATCGCCAGCATGCACACCGCGCGCCTTACCGGCGCGCGCGTCACCGCGCGCGGACACAAAACGAGTGGACGTGTCTCCACCGTCGTGCACGCACGTGCCGAAAAGCAATCCACGTTTTCCGCGGTGCCCTTGGGTACCGCCCTTCGGTGTTCGTCCCCCAAACCCACACACGCGCGTTCCGTAACGACGCACGCCGTGGATGGCGGCGATCCGAAGAAATCCGGAAAAGGCACGCTTGACAGTTTGAGCTCCATTCTCGGCATCGACCCTGAAGCTGAGCTAAAGGTACAAAGGGAGGCGGAGGAGAAGATCGAAAAAGAGGTGATGGCGGCGAAGGCGGAAGCGGAGGCGTTTCGCGTCGCGAAAGCGGCGGCGAACAAGGATGGGAAATCCGAAAACAAGGTCGTGACCAGAGCTGCGTCAGGAGGCGAGGACAGAGATGAGGGTGAAATCACGGCACCGGAACGCGCCATCGCGGCGGTGAGCTACCTGCTGCCGCTTCTGGACGGGTTGGTACGTATTTCCCAATCACCACATTCCTCTGACTGATTGCCCATATTCGTCCTGCGTCCTGGAGCATTACGACCAGAAGGGACTATTTCCAATCCCTCATACTATGGAGTACAGGGCCTACCCTTTCCAATCCCGGATATACACGCGGTCCGACCGACTGACGCTTTCTTTTTGTGCCAACCAGAAATACAGCAAGTTTTTGCTCCTGCAGTTCCCCCTGTTCGGCCTGGCGCTGTTACCCATAAAACCCGCCATCGACGTCTGGTACGGCCTCGGGTTCCTGCAGATCGTGGTGTTCTTCGGTTTGTACCTAGGCGTGGTGCAGAACCAGAACATGAAGTACTTCACCAGGTACAACGCGCAGCAAGCGATTTTGCTTGACATTTTGCTCATCGTACCGGACGTGTTGACGCGCCTCGCCTCGAGCGTCGGCGGCGACGACGCCCTGCTAATGGGCGGCCCCGGGTTCGAAGCCCAGGTGTTGATGTTCAACACCGTTTTCTTGTACGTGTACCTCTCGTCCGTGGTCGGCGTGGGCGCCAGCGCGCTTGGGAAAACCGTGAAGCTGCCAATCGTGGGGGACGCCGCGGAGAACCAGACGAACATGAGATGATTTTTGGGAGACTTGTTTTTGTTCGGGGGAAAGGAATATAACAAGAAAAAGGATATTCCGGCATCCGATCGGGGTTGTGGGGTTTTGTGGGAGTAAGACGCGGGGGTAGTGTGGTAATGGGATTTACGGGTAAGAGTTGTTGCACGTAACACGTGGTATCAGTAAAGATGTGGTATTAGTAAGAGACGTGGTATCCTTGTAAAGCCACGTACTGTATCATCCGTTTAGAAAGAGACACGTTTAACGTAGACACAAACATTAAAGCACAGACATTAAAGACACGTTTAACACATTAAAACCCATACCTACACCTCCACCTCTCGTTTCGCTTTCTTGTCCGCCATTCGCTTACTCGCGGCGCCCCGCGACCGGTCCCGTCCTCCCACGTCCTTTTTCGGCATAAACGAAACCGTCCCTCGCGGGTTTTTGTTCCCACCCGGGCCTTTGCTCTTCGCCCGCGCCGCGTCGTGTCGAAACGCGCTCTTGCCGATTTCCCCTTTTTTAAGACTCCGCTTGCCTCCTTCCTTGGACGGCGCCGCGACGGAAGCTTCGCCTCGTACGTCCGCCAGCACCGCGTCCCACTGTAACCCCCCGTCGCCGTACCCGTCGCTCTCGTCGCCGCTGCTCTCTTCGGTTTGTTTTTTATCGAACTCTTCGTCTTCGTCGTCGTCGAACTTGTCAAGCGCGGCGTCGTCCAAACCGCCGTTTTCGTCATCCGAAGCGGGCACGTCCTCGCTGCCGCTTTCGTGGCCGTCGTCCGAGTTGTCGCTTTCGTCTTGCACCGCGTCGTCGTCCGCGTCGTCGGCGTCGTCGTCCACTTCCGAGTCGACTTCGTCGTCCGAGCCGTGTTCGTCGTCGTCGTCGTCGTCGTCACCTTGCTCGTCACCTTGCTCGTCGCCACCCTCCATCTGTTCGTCCTCGTCCCCCCGCTGGTCCTCAAGGTCGAACATCCCGTGCGCCGCGGGCATGCGCCGGCCGACTTGTCTCGTAACCGCTTCGTTCGCCTTCTCCACGAACGCGTTCGCGGCGCTCAGCTCGGCGTCCGCGGCGTCTTCGGGCAGGTTGTGTTTCACCGCAGCCGGGCCGCGCATGTGCTCCGGGAGCTGCGGGGGAGGGGCGAAGAACGGAATGCGCCCGCGCTGCCAGTCGTACAAAATCATCTTCGCCGCGGTGTTCAGGTCTGGTTCGCCTCCTTTCAGGAGCCGCCCGGTGAGCCGGGCGACTTGTTGCAGGAAATCTTCCGGGGATTCCCAGGACTGCACTTTGTACGCTCTTCTTAAGTAATCCGGTTTCACCCTCGCGACGACATCCGGGATGTGCTCCCACGCGTCTTCCAGCAGCGACACCCTCACCACGCCTTTCAAAACCGCGTCTGTGTCTGTATCCGCGGTGTCGTGGTACACCACCCCAGGGCAGTCGATCAGGAAAATCCGTTTCGTCAGGTTGACGTACTGCCACACCTTGGTTTCGCCCGGAATGGGCGCGGTGACGCACACTTTCTTGGTGCGCAGGGCGTTGATCACGGACGATTTGCCCACGTTCGGGTACCCGATGAACCCGACGGAGACGTTCTGCTTGTCCATTCGTAACCTGGAGAACTGCCTTAACAGGGAAAGCAGCGCTCCTTTTCCGAAGGGGTTCGTCACGGAGGCGTGGAAGGCCAACGTGGGGTACTCCCTGGAAAGCGTGTGCAGCCACCGCTTCGTGACCCAGGCGGGCACGAGGTCCACCTTGTTCAGTAACAAGATGACGTGCTTGTGTCGCTTCATCGCGTCTTTCTTTAAGTGGTGCTCCAGGTGGTGACACCGCGTGCCCATCGGGTCTCGGGCGTCGAGCACCATGACGATCACGTCTGACGAATCAACAACCTTGTAAAGCTCGCCCCAAATGCGCTTGCTCTGGCCTTTCTGGAAAAGGCTGTCCTTCGCCGCATTCAGGGCGCCGTCGGTGACGGTGACTAAATCGCGATCCGCGAGCACACCGGCCGCGACCCCGTCCGCGTACGCGTCGCCTGGCACGATTATCAAGTAAGTGTCAGTCTCGTATGGGCAATCAGGGAGGCGGAACGTGGTGATTGGGAAATACGTACCGCTCGCGTGCGCCCGCGCCGTGAACGCGGCCAGGTCGTCCGTCGCGAGCTTCGGTTTCTTCTGCCGGCGGTTCGCGGAGAAGGTTTCGGTGAACGGCGAGTTTCCAAGCAAGTTCACCCTGCGTACTCGGCCTTTCTCCGGGTCCTGTAACAACGAAAGCGGCAGTTTCTTTTGCTTGATAATCACGGTGTACCCGTCCTTCGCCTTCGTGGCCATGTCCTCCCTGAATTCGTCAAGCGCCTTCTGCCCGATTACCCGCGTGTTCCCGAACCACCGGCGGTCAGGGACGATCCTGGTTGAAGGTAACTCCTTGCTTTGCAGGTCTTGTTTTAAAATCTTCCCCTTCTTATCTCGGACCGGCTTCTGCTTGTACATCATCAGCCTGCGCACGGTCGCCGCCGAACGCATGGATTGCGAGCCTTTGCCTCTGCCCACGGTGCTCATGGAGTGCCCGGTGGGTTTCTTGCTCACCGTGCCGCTCGCCCCGGCGCCACCGCCAGGGGACTTCCCTCCGGTTACCTTCTTACCCATGGTGCGTCTGTGTTCAAATGGCTCACCCACGGGCGCGGTGTGGAGTGAACGAAGGGTAGAGGGAAGGGCGGCGGCAGCAGGAAAGTCGAGATTGCGTCTTGTTAGAGTTTTTCAGCGCCGCCGCTCGTTTCCGCCGCCAGGGATTTTCCCAGATTCGTTGAGACGAATCACTTCGGTGTCCTTCCCCACTGTGTCCCCACTCACGGCCACGCCGTACGCGAAATTGCACTTCGCGTTCGTCTACGTCACGACCGACCCGTCGCGTGGCTCGTGGTACCGCGCGTCGCCCCGGTCGTTCGTTAGTAACCCCCCACCGCGCGTCCTCGCGCCTCGGTGTCTCGGAGAAAACAACACCGATTCGATTGTTTCGCCGCGTGGGCGTTCGATTCGTTTTCAAGGGCACCGCGTGAAATCTACAAGACACAGACGCGTGAACCCAGAGGCGACACACCCCAAAGCCAAAGATGGAGTACGAAGACGAGCCCTTGACTTGCCACACTGCCCCTGGCGTGAGCTTCACCACGATGGAAGAGCTGAAGGAACACTACAAAAGCGATTGGCACCGGTACAACTTGAAACGCAAGGTCGCGGGTTTGCCCGTTGTGGGTAACGATTTGTTCCAAAGAGTGATGCAGCAAGCCAACGCGGCGGCGGCGGCGACGAAAGAAACGGGCCGGTCGCACTTAAAGCGACCAAGCCTTGACCCCAAATCCGTCGCGAAAGCCAAACGAGTTGAAACCTGGATCGAACACCACAAAGACGAAATCGAATTGGCGCAGGGCGAGGCGAGGGAGCGGGAACGGCGATGGAGGGCTGGCGAGGCGATGGATGACGAGGACGAGGACGAAGACGCGGGTGACGAGGACCACGACAAGTTCGACGAGGAAGACGGTAGCGATGACGGGTGGGAATCCATGGACGGCGACGAAGCGAGGGAGGTGCTTGCGAGGATGGACAGGATGGCCATGGATGACACGCGTGATACACGTGGTGGGGACGATCAGTCGGAAGAAAGCGACGATGACGAATCAGACGGCGACGGGATGGAGCTGGATCTCACAAACGCGCCAGTGCGGCTCGCGGAGAACGGGTACGAGTTGATTATTACTCGTGACGACGGAACCCAAAAACGAGTTGGCCCGAGGGAGTTGCGACGGTACTACAAACAGCGGCACAAACCGGACGATGACCGAGCGACGTTGCTCGCGAACGCGGCGAACAACAAAGAACGCGGATTAGTGCGACTTGGGGAAACTCGGGACGGCGAGCGCGGGTTGAAGAAGTTCGACTTGCACGGCAAGTTCGTCGGGCTGAACATTTCCATAATGGTGAAACGCGCGCAAAAAGCGAGTCGGAAGTATGAACGGAACAATCTGTTCCAGGGCAACAGCTCCATTAAAAAGTTTGACCTGAACGGCCAGAACGTGAAAATCAAGCTGCCGAAAGCGTGTCCGTATTAGGAGCGGGTTGGAGGGGAATTTTGGAGCGTAACGATGGGCAGAGTCATTCAAATTTACCGGATCGTTCCAGCGCAATCAAATTCACGCTTCCAATCTCACCCCTCCCCCCCCTTACGTTACATCAAATCCACCGCGTTTTCCTCCAAAAGCGTTTTAATCAGCCGGTACCGGATCATGATTATGTCGTTCCTCTCTAAATCCATGGTGTTCTCCGGGTCATCCGGGTCCAACATCACGTCCCCGCGGTCTTGTTTCACGAGGCAAAACACCTGTGATTGTGACACGAAAAGTGGTTAACGTCTTGTCATGGCAAACAGTGTGTGTCGGATTTGGGAAAGCCCCAACACGTACGTGCTTATCCAGGTTGGGCTCAGGCACCATGTCCCACGCCGCGTCTTGTTCTTCGATTTGCTGAAGCATGCTCCCGTACCCCTCCGGCATTTGCCCTAACACGGAACCGAAGTGCTCCTCCACCACGTTCGCGTAGTTCGTGGCGTATTCCTTTTCCAGCGTTGATAACCGCGCGAGCACGGCTGGTTCCTTCAACGTCCACACCGCGTGGTTTTCGATTTTAAACAAGCGCGTGCTGTGATTGTAAAAGGAAAAGTGTCAGTCTTGAGTCTTGAGTATGGGTGTACTGTATGGGCAAACAGTCTACGTGTTGATGTATGTAGTAATTGGATTTGGGAAACGCGCGGTACGTACCGGTAATACGCGCGCAGTAAAAACCGGACCCGGTTCAGCTCGGATTGAAACACGTGCGTCTGCAGGTCATCCGCCGCGCTTGACGGACCTGTGCTGGCGCTGGCCCGTGCGCTCGCCACAACCGACTCCCGTGAATCAACCGCAGCCACCACGCGTTGCACTAAATCAAACTCGAAGGGTAAAATCTCGGGCGCGCACTTTTCGTTCACGAACGCGCGCTTTAGCTTGGAAACGTCCGTGTCATGGACTCTGCGTTGAGAGGAAGAGAAGGTGCAGGGAGGGTGGTCAGGGTGGGGTACTGCGCGTGTGCCAAGAGACGCGCTTTCTTCGGTGGTCCCGTAGCCGTCGGGGGGGCATCGGTCAAAGAACTGTCCCCGATCGTGGTTTAATTTAATCGATCATCTGGCATCTGGGGTGCCTAACGAGAAGGCCTGCCGATGGAAAGGAAAGCGGGCGCGCGCGCGTGGCCGGCGCGAACTTGAGACGACGGAACCGGCGATGGAACACGGGAAAACGAGACGCACTGGCTCGTCCGCGGCCCGAGCTGGGACGCGAGGTCCTCCTCCTCGTCCATTTGGAACGCGCGTGTCCCGAGCACGCCCCAAGCTGTGAAAGGTGCGTACTCGATGTCGCGCGAGTTCAAACTCCTCCTGGAAGGCGCGCGGCGCTCGAGGTGTGTTTTCGGTTTCCAGACAGGGTTTGGCGGCGTTGGGTTGCGCCGGGCACAAAGACCGACGCGCGGTGATTGTGCGTGTGGTTCAATTGGACCGTGTTGTGTGACGGCTTGTGAACGACTTGACTCGACCCGACGGCGAAGCTTTCGTGAGCGGACGGGTTCGCAGCGGCGAGTCGGGCGAAGGGACCCAAGCCATTGATTGCGTCCGTGCGCGCGAATCTGGTGGGGACCGCGCATTGCCACCCGCGATGTCTCCTCCCGATCACAGCGCGCCATCGCGCGGCGACCTCGCGACCGGCACCACGATCCGCTCCCTCGCGGAGCGCAGCGCGAAACGAACGCACGAGATGTTCCGC
>Ga0115004_10003529_pt1 | contig 12742 bp, 10 predicted proteins | sample ArcticOcean_MG_C_10_FD_88737 | JGI IMG/M metagenome (GOLD analysis project Ga0115004, IMG submission 88737) | Marine microbial communities from western Arctic Ocean - ArcticOcean_MG_CB11_90 | ecosystem: Environmental > Aquatic > Marine > Oceanic | place: Arctic Ocean: Canada Basin | collected...
CGAATTCGGGCGAAGAGAATATGTCATTTCGTTGGAGGCGCGTTCGTTGGAGCGTCGCCACAGTTAACGTACAGAGTGTTTCTCGAGAAGCTCGCGCGCGATGCGAACATGGTCATCGTAGCGACGCCGTATGAACTGAGCTTTGATCATTTACGAGTCGTGGATGATTGTCAATTTAAGTTTGACCGAGCGTACGCGAAATTGGACGAAGAGATGAAGCTATTGCCGATTGTTTCGATTGGACATTCGATGGGCGCGCACGTACACGCTTTAGCGAATTCGAGGTATGAGCTTAAAAGAGAGGCTTTGGTTTTGATTTCGTATAATAATAAACCGGCGACTGATGCTATTCCTTTGTTCGCCGAGGTGTTCGTGCCTGGACTGTCGGCGTTGTCGCCAGTTTTGCAGCCGCTCGCGGCTTCGCCTTTGAGAGAATCCTTGCGAGATGTCGATAAGAACGTTCGGAATTTTTACCCCGATGCCGTGAAGGAGTTTTTAACAGTCGTCGATCAGCTCGAACCGTTACTTTTGGACATTTCAAACGGACGAAAAGAGTTCCAACCGACTCCGGATGAAGCTTTAGATCTCGTGAAGAAGTATTATTCGGCATCGAACGCACTTTTGATTAAATTTAAGGACGATACGATCGATGAAACTGCAAAACTCGCCGCCGCTTTGACCGAAACCGCCTTAAGTGGTGGAGGAAAAAATAATAATAGTAATAATAGCAACGATACTAGTAGCAGCGGCGGCGCGCGAAACTCTGATTTCAGCGTGAAGACTTTAAAAGGCGACCACATAGCGCCGCTCTGGCAACCAGTTCCAAACGAACTTCTATTAGACGGCCCACTTCTAGATTCAGCTAACATCGCCTTCGACGCGTCTGCGAATATCTTCGAAAGTTTCGGCGTCACAAAAGACGACAAAACGAGTCCGCTCGGTATTCTTCGAGGTTTCTTCGAAGGCGTCAAAGAAACCGTCATCGCCGATAAAGACGCGAACGAAATCGAAAATGAAAATTTAGACACCCTCGTTCGTGAGATTAACAAGTTTTTAACTGCTTCTTCGTAAACTTTTGTGTAATGCTGATCATAATACGTACGTGTTACTACTACTCGCTCGTACTCTCGCTTGCTGCTGATCCACTTCAGTATTTGAGTTTCATTTGAGTTTCGTGCCAAAAGCAGCACATTGAAACACCTCACTTTTCTTAAAAACGCGAAGAAGATGGCGTTGTTAACAATAAATAATAATCGAACATGTTTAGCCAATACGACTCAAATCAAACGACAGCGACGACAACAACTGAGGGGAATAAAACAGCATCGAACGAGAGCGAAGAACGTAATCGTCCCGAACGCTTCGTTAGTAGCGCTTTCACCTTTAATAGCGTTAAAGTTCGCCTGTAGTGGGGGCATAGGCGCCTTCGTGTCACATATCTTGGCCGTACCGTTAGATGTCGCGAAGACTCAGGCGCAACTGAATCCCGAGCTATACAAAGGATATTCTTCGATCGATATTTGTAAGCGAATAGCGAAAGAGAGCGGTGTAATGGCCTTAACCAGAGGACTTAATGCGACGTTTTGGGGCTATTTCATTCAAGGATCGACGAAGTATGGTTTGTTCAACGTACTGAAGACCGTGTTTCGAGGGTATTTCGCGAGCGAGTACTTAATCGTTGAATTAATATTCGCGTCGCTGATTGCAGATATGCTAGGGAGTTTTTTTTTAGTTCCGTTCGAACGTGCGAGAATAAAGATCGTCGAAAACGATGAATATGCCAAGAAAGCGTTGTTCGCGAGCGTTAAGGACGAATGTAGAGAGTGGTTTTTAGTCGAAGGAGTTTTGAAAAGTTTGATTCCGATATACTTGAAACAACTTCCGTATACAGTTATTCAATTGGTTTCGTATGATTTATTAGTGAACAGTGTCGTGAAAGGGAGTCTGGGTATAAATTCGTCGAGCGGTTTAGTTTTCTTCTCCTTGCGAATGGTATCGGCTATTATCGCCGGGGTATTAGCTACGGTCGCTTCTCAGCCCGGCGATACATTAATGACGAGGAGGTACTCGAAAGAGGAAGATAGTAAGAAAGCGCGCGGTTGGTTAAGTCTTTTTCTCGGTTTGAGACAACGCATACCAATGACTGTAATGATTGTTGTCTCGCAATTGATAACGATCGATTATCTCAAAGATTTGCTCGGCGTACAGTAATAATAGATACCAGTATTGACTTCGTCAATTTTTAGGCGAACGTTGGCGACACTTTTGCTAATCGCTCGCGCGGCGGCACTCTTTATATTATATGATGATTTTTGTTGTATATTTTACGCACAATAATGATGACAAATGATTATTTAATTATTTATTTAAATTTAAACGACCACGTCTAAACCGGTCAAATCATCCTGCATCAGCGACAACTCGGTCTCGGACATCTTACTGCCGTGTTCCCATTCTTCCTCTTGAATCGCGTCAAAATATTCCAACCATTCTTTCCCGGTCAACACTTCAGTCGGATGCGCTTCAGTTCTCCCCAACAACGCCGCCGCGACTAACGAAGCTTGCTTATCTCTCCTCATCGGCTGCTTCTTTATCTCCCCTCCCTTATCTCCACCATACCTGATCAAATCATTCACCAACCCTAACTGAATCATCGCGCTAATCGAATCCGTATTAATCCAAGTCTTCACGATCAAATCGTCCTCAAACTCCATCACCGCGGTCCCGGTCCATTTCGCCGTCTTCTCCCCAAACCCTGCAACGAAGCTCAACTGCACCGCTACTTTGCACCCTTGCTCGATCATATCATCTATGTACATCTTTATGCTCGGTAACGCTTGCCTCAACGCCGTCACTCCCTGGCAATACGCTTCAACGCCCGGTACCGGATTCGGGTTCGACGGATCTATTAAAATATGCTCCGCGTGTATGTACTCCGAACACGCGTGGTCGCGCGTTATTTGATTCGCTTGGTTCCACACGCGTCTGTACAGTTTTCTCACGATCGTTTTATGCAACGTCCGCTGTTTCATAGGCTTCTTCGCCTGCTTCTGCTTCTTCATCCATAGCGTGCTCGATATCGATGCCGCGACGGCTGTCAAGGTCGTCAAAAGTATCGTCCTTAAAATATCCACCGAAGACGATGAAGACGATGAATTAATCACGTTCTTCCTATTGTTGTTATCATTGTTATCATTATCATTGTTCGGCATGATTTTCGTTTATTTATGCGATTAATCAAGAGCGAGGGGAGCAGTGTGGTTAGTAACACAGAGCGCTTTTGTAAAGAAAGTACATCGAAAGATTCCAAAACTTTGTTATTCGTTAAAGTATAAAAGTAAGTAATCTCTTTTCGTTTTCGTTTCGTAAATATATGTGTTTATCATTTTGTTTACACGCGCTACTATTAAAATCGAGGTATGTATACATACACCTGACACACAAGCGCTATGCTAAGATTTTGGTCAGTCTTCGTCGTTGGAGTCTTCTTTACTATAAAACCTTAACCGACGGTTGCTAAACTCGGGATCTTGAAAGCACCGGCGCCGACTTGTTTTAGATGTCGAAAATGCGCGAACAAGGCGTCTGAAAAAGTCGGGTAAACGACGTACTTCAAATTTCTTTTCTTTGCAATATCCATGACCAACGGAGCTAATTGAGGGTAGTGCACGTGGCATACTCCAGGGAATAGGTGATGGATGACTTGGTAGTTTAAGCCGCCCGAGAAGTGCGTCCAGAACGTAGAGCCGTGCGCGAAATCAGCCGAAGACGCGAGTTGCGCTTCCGCCCAAGTCTTGTTTGAAGTGATGATGCCAGTTTTTTCGTCGACTTTGAAGAACTCAACGTCCGGAGTGACGTGCGCGACTTGAAACATGAACGCTAAGAGCCAGCCAGTGGTGAACTCGGTCAACGTCCATAACAAAGCGAGCTTTAAAGACGAATCTTTAAACGTAGAGAACTTCGTTGGCAAATAAAGGTAATAAAACGCCCATAAAGTTTTCGTTCCATAAAACTCGAGAAACTCGCGCGAGGAAAACTTTGGTACTTTTACCCAACCAATTTGGTTCTTCGCTCTCGCACTAAAGTCATCAAAAAAACAAGACTTGAACGAAAGTAATCCGTACATGAACGCCAAGTAAATGTGCTGAACTTTGTGAAAAAACGCATGTGGTTGCATATAATTCACCCTTCTCACGTCATTCTTCTCATCGCAGCGAATGTCTGGATCTATATCTTCTACGTTTGTAAACGCGTGGTGTCCAACGACGTGCTGTTGTTTCCACATGAACGAACTCGCGCCGACGACATCGAGCGTAAGCTGCATTGCGTGTAAAACTCTTCTGTTATTCGAGTACGCCCCGTGGTTCGCGTCGTGTTGAATCGAAACCCCAATCTCGGCTTTACACACACCGTGCAAAACAGCAAACACGCAAGCGATTGGAAATGTCACTGCCCTCGAAAAGAACGAAAGATAATGAAACAAGCATACGCCGATCAAAATTGCGAAAGACTTCACCCACATCTCTCTATGTTCTCTCGCGTTTATTCCATTCTCCTTAAAATACTTCTCCGCCGCTCGTTTACACTCTAAATGAAACTCATCTCGTTCTCCAATCTCTCTATATTTCGGTGCATTCATTCTCCTTTTTTCATTACGTTTATTCACATCGTCGTTCTCGTCGTCGATGTTAACGTCGTCGTCGTCGTCCACGACCACTAAATCTCCTCTATAAAACTTCTCTAACACGATCTTCGCCTTCAAAGGATGATACGACTCAAACAACGCCGTACACTCTCCTCCAGCGTTCACGTGTATCATGTTCCCCCCCGGATGTCTCGGCACGAACTTCGTGACGTCGTATACGCGATCGTGTACGATCACCCAACAATCCTTCGCCGTGTTATGTTTCGCAACTTCTTCGGATGTAATCGTCATCACTTTGGAACCGTCGTAATCATCATCCTTGAGATTTTTATTGCGTTTCTCGATACTATCGCGATCATGGAACGATGAAGACGCAGAAGGTGCCTGCTCACTTCTCTTCGCGTTGTTCCTGGATAGAATTGCCATTTATTTATCTATTTTGATCAAAACTATGTAGTAGTTGTTGTGTAGCGCTTTTTTCCTGATCGAATAATAATTATGCCGCGTTTTGAAAGAAATAAATGTTCCAATTTTCAGATTTTTCTTAGGCGCAATAGGCAGCTGTGGCATTTTGCCCCTATTTTGCCCCTCTTTTAGTTTTTTGAAAAAGGGAACAATTTTACACTGTTTTAACAGTTTTTGCCCGAAATTGGGTGCTGTTTGCTCATTCATGTCATTAAATTATTTTTTAGACTTTTCCCCATTAATTAATCAACAAGCACAAAGGAAAGCAAAGGAAAGCAAAGGAAAGCAAAGGAAAGCAACAGAGACGAGAGAAAAAGAAATAAAGAGATGTTAAGAGGCAGAGGATTGAGACGAGCGCTGCGCGCGTTGAACGAGCGCGAGACGACGCCGGGCGAGAGACGGTTCAGTTCTTTGTTTTCATCGTCCTCTGCTGCCTCTTCCGGTTTTAGTACGAGTGCTAGGACCGAAGCTCCAACGAAATCATCTTCATCATCATCGGATGTTGAAGAAGGAGAAAAAGGTTCCAGCAGTACGAGCAGTGATAAGACTGCTACTACTAAAGCATCGGTGAAAGCATCGACGGCGATGGAAACGAAATCGAGAACGAGCGCTACTACTAAAGATGAAAAAAAGGAAGAGGATCGGGATATGTTCATGAGAAACCCTGTTTTAATCAAGCGCGAACAAACGGATGAGAATACGATAGAGTCGGCAATAAAATGGGCGAAAGAAAACGCGAAATCGAGGTTTCCGGAGACCGTGGAGTTAACGATTAGACTAGGCGTGAACCCGAAACGATCGGATATGATCGTGAGAGGGGTAGTACAGTTACCGCACGGGACTGGGAAGAAATTCTTCGTGTTAGCGTTTGGGGAAGATGAAAATGAATTAATGAAGGCGCAGAGAGCCGGGGCGGATAGAGTCGGAGGCGAAGCGTTGATTGAGGAGATTAAGCAAGGGAAGTTTAATTTGAATCAAGTAGATGTGTGTATTGCTACGCCGGGGATTATGGCAAAGTTGAAAGCAGTCGCGAGAACGCTCGGACCGAAAGGTTTGATGCCGAATCCAAAAGTAGGTACGTTAACGACGGACTTGGAATCAGCCGTGAAAGAGGCGAAAGCTGGAGGTAGAGTGGAGTATAGAGCGGAAAAGAACTCGATCGTTCACGCTGGGATCGGAAAGGTGACTTTCGAGGAAGGTATGATTGTAGAAAACGCGACGAGCTTAATGGCTTCGGTTTTGCAAAATCGCCCGAAAGGAAAAGGCGCTCCTGCCATGACGAATTACGTGAAGAAAATATGGCTATCGACGACGATGTCCAAAGGATCAAGCGTAATAGATGCAAAAGGTTTTATTAAACTTGGAGAGGAGTATAATTTAAAGGCAATAGAAGAGGAGAAGAGAAAAGCAGCTTCTGCTACTGCGTAAGAAAAAATGAAAAAAATATAAGCACTGCACAACAGTATATAGTACGCAGTGTAAAGAAAGATCACTCCATATCCGAAGTACGTTATTGTTTGTTCAACACACACTCCTCCCTATTCTATTATTGATATAGTCAAAAGTAGACACACGCTCTCTAAATGCACCTCGCCTCGCGCATTATCATCCTCTATTTCATTGTCCTCTTAATATTTATTTACTTTTCCTCCTCCTCTTTTTGTTTTAGCACATTATATTTTCTCATTCTCTCCCAATTCTTTACATTTCCTTTGCCTTTACACGCATATTTTCTGTGTTCTCTCTCTCTCTCTAAACACACACTTTTTCTCTCTCTCTCTCTTCCCCCACTCACTCCACTCTCTTTACTAATTCGTTTGTTTAAGCGTCATACTTTGTTTAGTTGTTCGCGATGTTCGTCGAAAGCCAGTCAAGACCTTCGTATAAACCCTCACCAGAAGTAGCGCAAGTAGATTGAATGAACCAATGTCTTTGTCTCAACGAGTGTAATCCGAGCTTGTCTGTAATTTCAGCCGCAGTCATCGCGTTCGGCAAATCTTGTTTGTTGGCAAAGACCAACAAGACCGCATCGCGGAGTTCGTCTTCGTTCAACATGCGGTGAAGTTCATCTCTTGCTTCCGAGATACGGTCGCGATCGTTGCTATCGACGACAAAGATCAAACCTTGCGTGTTTTGGAAGTAGTGTCTCCATAACGGACGAATCTTGTCTTGTCCTCCGACATCCCACACCGTGAACGAAATGTTCTTGTACTCAACAGTCTCAACGTTAAATCCTATATTCATTATTATTATTCATTAATAGAAAAATATTGTTCTCGCGATTAGTCTTCTCTCTCCTTTTGTCAAAGATTCAAAATGAGTGGCTTTAAACAAACGCGACGAAACGGAAAAAGAGGAAAAAAATTCGATCGGCGAATAACGCGCTAACGGAACATATGCGAATGTCTAAACAAACTTACCGATCGTCGGAATCGTCGTCACGATTTCACCGAGCTTGAGTTTATATAAGATGGTCGTTTTACCCGCAGCATCGAGACCAACCTGTTTATGTTTTGTTTATGATGTTGACGAAAAGAAGCAATTTCAGACGATGAGATTTGTTCCTTGAGACTTCGAGCGAACAGACGCGCGCTTCCAAGTTCCCATTTCAATAGAGAGATTTCCAAGCGAAACGGATCTCTCACATAATCGCGATCGCATTAAACGAACAAATAATATTCGATCCATGCACTACAAGATCCGATCGTTCTTATCTCGCTTCGCGATTGTACTATATATTCGTATACACAAATACAAACGCGCACCAAAATAACTCCCCCACAACCGATTCAGAGCGACAGTGGCGTAAAAATCAACACAATCAGATTCAAACATGCACGCATCATACATACGCGACGAAGCGAATCATGAACGATCCGAACGATACCGTAACGTACCATCAAAATACGCATTTCCTTCTTCGAGAAGAGGCGTTGGAAGAGTTTCGCAAAAGTAATACCCATTTTTTCTATTTATTTATGATTATTAATGAGGACCGTTCCACTTCATTGCCAATAAGACTCTAAAACGTAAAAACAGCGTAACAGCCAAAGTGCCAAACACCTTTCTGCTGCAGCAGTTTCTTTCGACTTTCGCACTTTCCAATCAGAATATTTTTATTCTTTATTAAAGTAATATTGTATCCCCACATAAACGAAAGAGAAAGAAAGAAAGAGAAAACGACAACAACGATACAAACACTGATAACTCAAGAATCATGATTACGATTTTCATCGCGTTTTTAGTATACATCTCCTCGTTCGTTTGCGATTGTAGGTTTATTAATCACGACAACGTCATGGATCTTCGGAACAAAGATCTCGAAACAGTTAGACTGATTGAGAAAAGACTCGATGAGTTGAAGATCGTGAACGATGGTGATCGTTTAAAATCGAATGCGACTGCGTTGGACCGAGCGGCTGGTTATTTCAAATTGAACAGAACGCACGACGCTCATATGTTCTACATGTTCTTCGAAAAACGGGGACAAAACAAAGAAGAGGAAGAAGTCATCGATGAAGACAAGATCCCACTGATTCTATGGTTAACGGGCGGTCCGGGATGTAGTTCGGAGCTTGCGGCGTTCGTAGAAAATGGCCCGTATTTTGTAGTAGATAACGACGACAAGAGCTCGATCGATAAGTACGCGTTGAAAGAAACCGAATTCGGATGGGACACGGTAGGGCACCTGTTGTACGTCGATCAACCAGTGAATACGGGATTTTCGTATTCAACGAGCGCTGATGATGATGTGAGAGATTCGTCGACTGTCGCTGAAGATCTGTTCGACTTTTTACAAGAATTTTTGCTTTCGCGACCAGAACTGGCCGATAATCCTGTCTACATCACTGGCGAGAGTTACGCCGGTCATTACGTTCCAGCTGTCGCTTTTCGTATCTATAAGGCCTTGAAAAATGATGAAAACGATGCAGTGAATATAAACTTGAAAGGCTTTGCAGTTGGGAACGGTTTAACCGATCCTGAGATTCAGTACGCTGCGTATGTTAAATACTCTGTTGGAGTCGGAATCGTTTCAGAGGCGCAAGGGAACAAAATAAACGAAGATTACTTAGAAACGTGCGTGATGAAAGCGAAGATGTGCAACGAAGAAAACGGGAAGAATTATACGAAAAAAGCGTTGACGAAGAAGTGCATCGATGCGGTTGATTATTGTCAAAGAATTCCGGGAACTTTATTACAAGTCGCAGCTGAAAACAAAGGTGGGAAGCCGATTAACGTCTATGACGTTAGGAAAGAGTGCGTTGGCGAATTGTGTTATGATTTTTCTAAAATTGGCGAGTATTTAAACCAAAAATCGACTCGCAAGGCGTTGGGTATAAGTCCAGACTTCAAAAAGTGGGAAACGTGCAACATGAACGTCCATGAAAAAATGATGGCTGATTGGATGCATAATTATGAAAACATTATTCCAGAGATGTTAGAGAATGGCGTGCGCGGGATGATTTACGCAGGCGAATCCGATTTTATTTGCAATTGGAATGGTAATTTAGAATGGACGAGGAATATGGAATGGAGCGGTAAGGAAGACTTTACGAAAAAGTTTTCTAGTCCTTTCGTTATCGATTCAGAGAGCGGTTGGACAGGCGGCGAAGTCATAGAAACGGATGGGCGCCTTTCTTTTGTCAAAGTTTCTCAGGCGGGGCACATGGTCCCAATGGATCAACCCCGCGTTTCTCGAGACATGATTAAAAGATTCGTAAACGAGGAAAAAATTGCAACCGGTACTACTTCGAAATGAAATAATAATTGTTTTACTAATAACAATTAAGAATAAATGTATATATACAATGTAAAATAGGTACTACTATGACCTTCTGTTTTTAGGTTTCTTATCATCGTTTTGAGAGTCTTCCATGATCCTCTGCAAATACTTTCCATGTTCTTCGATTGCCATTTGTAATTCTCGTTGCTGCAACAATTGCTCGTGCAATTGCTTCTGCATTTCGATTTGTCTGAGTAAAACGGCCGAAACATCTTCTGGCGCTTTGTTGTTTTTGTTTGCAGAAGTACCTGCGGGAAGTTTGTGATTGTCCGTATTTGTCTTTGTTGCTGCTGCTTCTGGAAGTATCTTCTTCGCCGGCGACGCGATGTGGGGCAAAGCCGCGGTGAACACGTCGTCCAAGCCATCATCGTCGAATATTGTTGTGCTGCTCTTCTTTGATCCGTGCGGAGACTTTTTCTTGCTATTGTTACTATTATTTTTCTGCTTCATGTTATTCTTCAGCATCGCTACGACTTGTCCATCTGCCCCTTGCGCGTCGTTGGTTAGAATCAATTTTTTATCTACCTCTGCTAACTTAACCATTTCCGCGCCGTTCTCTTCATCGGGAAAGCGCAAACCTTTATCTCTCTTACGCTTCGCTGAGACTGCCATTCGAGCAGCTTTTATGTGCTTCCGTTTCTCTTCCTCATCGAGCGGAGGTACTCCTAGCCTAATCGTAGTCCCGTCGCTATTATTATTGGTGCTTTTATGGTTCAAAACATCTCCTTCGCTATTTTCACTATTTCCAGGTTTCGTTGTTTCATTAGTAGTAGCACCGACGCTGCCACTTCCTCTTTTAACACTTGGAGTTGTTTGCAACGATTGCGTTACTTTTGCGATTACTTTTTCGTCGTTTGCGACAATCGGAGGTAACCCTTCAAACGTCGTCGTCAAAAAGCTTCGCTCGCCAGTGCTAATAGAAAACTTTGATTCCCCGTTGATATCTTTTGATACTTGTTGTTCTTGTAATCTATATTTTTGAAGGTGCGATTTCACGTGCGGAATCGTAACGCCTTGCACGCGCATTAATTCAACTACTCCTTTAGGAGTTGCAATATCCAACCCGCCTAAAGTTTTCACTGACCTTAAAAATCTCGCGTGAAGTTCTGGCGTCCAACGCAAACGCGCGTTTCTGTCCTTATTATTTCTCTCATCATCTTCGTCTTCATCATTTTTTGTCCCCGTTGGCGCCTGCGCTTCGACGCCAATTTGATTTTCAGCCGCCTCGACCGCGGCGGCGGCGTCGGCAATAGACATCTTTTTCTTCTCCTTCTTCATTTGTTGTTGACCATTTCCTTTTTCTTTCTTCGCCGTCTTCGTCGTCGTCGTCGTAGTATCTTTCTCTTTTTTTTTCGTCGTCGTCGTAGTAGTAGTAGTAGTAGTAGTAGTAGTATCTTTGTTATTATTCGCGTCGTCGTCGACTCGTAAGAACCCGTCTAACCAATCTAAATCCCCAGGCGCATCGACATCAAAGTCGAGGACGTTGCTCCCGAACCCAGTCGTTCCATCGTTCGCGGTGTTCGGCCAGAGCGACGCTTCTTCTTCCAAGTCCTTATTCTTTTTCATTATAATATAAAACTCTCTCTCTTCTAAATCTCTCCCTTCTCCTCGTTAAGATTCTCTTCCCTCTATCTCTATGGCGTGCTCTATCGACGTATACCCTCAAACAACGATACTTAACAAGACTCTGATCTCGCTCGTTTCTCTCGATCTTCTTATTCACGTAAACACGGAACGAGTTTCAAAAAGCTTCTCCTCTCTCTCTCTTCTTCTTCTTCTTCTTCCTCGAGACACGATTTCGCTTTTGCGGGAAACTCGTTTCCTGCTCAGTTCAGAAAAGGAATAATTCGAGAGCGAATGGATTTTGTTTGATTCGAAAAGGAAAACTAAGGGGATCGAATCACGAGCGAAGGGAAAGTAAAGTTAGATGAGACCGTGCAACCGCGCGCGCTCCTGTCAAACGATTCCCTCTGTCTGTCTGTCGCAGAGTTCGCGTACTGCGCGCGCTGTTTTGATTGTATACTTGTGAACGATGGATGTTTACGTGAGTGGTATCGGGAGAGCTCAGCAGGTGGTTGGCCAGACCAGTATAAACCCTAAACCCTAAAACCCTTACCCACAACAAGAAAGAAATTGGAAAAAATTTAACTCTCGCCTTGTTTTCATTAATAGTACATGTTTTACGTCTCTCGGTACTAAAAAGAACCCACGGCTCTCTCTTGAGTGCGCGTGCGTGTTTGAAGGACCATATTTGAACCAGAGAGAGAGATTTGAGAGAGATTTGAGAGATTCAGAACCGCGACGGCGACGATGATGTCCTCGGAGAACTTTCGGAAGATCGAGAGAGAGTTAAGGGAAAGGGCCGAGGAGACGAAGGATGGGAACGAGGTATCGGCAGTGCATGCGATCGTTGCGTCCGGGGAACTCGAGGCTATTAAGAACGTGATTGGTTTTAAGGATGATCGCGAGGACGATCGTGGTCGAGAGAGGGACGATGATGATGATGATCAGGATAGTGGGAGAGTTGTTACTGGGAGAGTTGTCTTGAAAATGTCCAGGAAAGCTGTCGGATTAGATGAGTTTTCGTATGAAAAAGAAGAAGAAGAAGGACGTAGTAACGAGGAAGAGAATGATGATGATTGTGGTGGTGGTGCGACAGAGAGCTTAATGAATCAAATAGGGTACGATTCGAAAGGGTGGGAGAGTGCGCAGACTGCTTCGGAGTTTAGTACGCGTCACAACAAAGATTCGCAACAACAACAACCGAGCGAGATGAAGTCAACGTCAGTCGTTGGCAAAGAGCATAGTAAGGAAGAAGAAGAAGAAGAAGAAGAAGAAGATAAAGCGAC
>Ga0115004_10003532_pt1 | contig 12735 bp, 12 predicted proteins | sample ArcticOcean_MG_C_10_FD_88737 | JGI IMG/M metagenome (GOLD analysis project Ga0115004, IMG submission 88737) | Marine microbial communities from western Arctic Ocean - ArcticOcean_MG_CB11_90 | ecosystem: Environmental > Aquatic > Marine > Oceanic | place: Arctic Ocean: Canada Basin | collected...
GAGACCCGCTCCAATCATTTTTGCTGCTTCTAACTCCATTGTTCCTCCTTTTTTTTTGTTAATGATGTAAATTTAATGCATCGTTTAAGTAGATGCAGGTTAATATTGCAAAAACATAAGCTTGTAAAAATGCAACTAATATTTCTAAGCCCGTTAGTGCTACTGAAAAACCAAGTGGTAACCAACCCCCCAGCATTCCTAAACTAATAACAAATCCTCCAAAAACTTTTAACATAGTATGACCAGCCATCATGTTTGCAAACAAACGAACAGAAAGACTTACTGGTCTACTTAAATAAGAAATTATTTCTATTACTGTAATTAGTGGAAGTAAGATCATTGGAACTCCACTAGGTACAAAAAGTTTTAAATATCCAAAACCATGCTTCATAAAACCTATAACTGTTACAGCAATAAAAATAAATATTGCCATCAACAAAGTAACTATAATGTGACTTGTTACTGTAAAAGAGTAAGGCAACATACCAAGCATGTTGCAGAAGAGCACAAACATAAATAAGCTAAAAATAAATGGAAAATAAGGTTTAGCTTTAGAACCTGCTGTATCACTAATCATTTTAGCAATAAAATTATAAATCATTTCAGAAATTAATTGCAATTTGTCAGGGATAAGTTTTTTTTCTCTTGTGCCTAAAAAAAGCACACTACAAATAGCAATAGCGCTTAAAAGCATGAACAAACTTGCGTTAGTAAAAGACAGGTCAACACCTGCTATTTTAATTTCTGGACCAATTCTATGAACTGTGAATTGGTGCATTGGATTTGTTGCCATAAAATTTTAAATTAATCTTTTTTTTGCATTCTTTTTGCAGTCTTTATTACATTTAAAATTCCAGCTGCGGAACCTAGAAAAAAGAATACAATTATTAACCAAGGCTTAGTACCAAACCAAGTATCTAAAATAAACCCAATTATTGTCCCAACCACAACAGCAGACACCAGTTCTGTGCCTAACTTAAATGCACCACCAATAAATGAGCCATTTTGATTATTATTATTAATTTCTGAGTAATTCTTTAGTTTATCTTTTGCAATCTTTAGGCGAGTTTTGAAATCTTCATTTGCCATTTTAGATTAGGCTACTAATTCTTCGGCTTTTTCTAAATCTACAGCTACAAGCTGGCTAACCCCTTTTTCTGGCATTGTCACCCCGTACAATCTATGCATTCTTGACATCGTTAATGCATGATGCGTGATAATAATAAATTTAGTTTGAGTTATTTTTGTTAATTCATCTAACAAAGCACAAAATCTTGTTACATTTGCATCATCTAAAGGTGCGTCCACCTCATCCAAAACACAAATTGGCGAAGGGTTCACCAGGAATACAGCAAAGATAAGAGACAATGCAGTAAGTGCTTGTTCTCCACCCGAAAGCAGAGTTATTGACTGTAATCTTTTTCCAGGAGGCGAAACTAGCATTTCTAAACCTGCCTCTAGCGGGTCATCTGAATCTACAAGTTCTAATTTGGCGCTACCCCCATTAAATAATTTTGTATAAACTTCATTAAATTTTCTATTTACCTTCGTATAAGCATCTAAAAGTTTTTCTCTACCTTTTTGATTTAGTTCATCTATGGAAGTTTTAAGTTTAACAATCGCTGAGTAAAGATCAGCTCTGTCGTCCTCCATTTTTTTGATATCATCTTGATATTTTTTAGTTTCTTCATCAGCTCTTAAATTTACTGAGCCTAAAGCATTTCTTTGTTTTTTAACTTTTTCGAGTAAAGACTCTTGTTTCTCTAAACCTGGGTAAGTTTCCGGGGTTAAACTATTTAAATTTGAAATAGATAAAAGGTTATTCTCATTATCTAATTGAAGATCGTTTTTGATAGAATAAACTAAATCCTTTTTTCTCTTTTCAATACCTTCTATTGTCGCTTCACTTCTTGCTTTATTTTCTCGCAACATACTAAATTTTTCTTGAATTTCTTTTAAATTTTCATTGATTAAATTATATTTTTCTTCTGCTCTAGATAGCTCTTCGTCAAGCTCCTCACTTCTTTTTTTTGTATTTTCTATGTTTTGAATATTTTGACCCTTGTTCGTTGCAATTTTTTCAGGATTTTTTTGATTTTCACTAATCTCAAGTTTAATTTTATTTTTTCTTTCATTTAATTCTTTTACCATTTTATCAGAATTGGTTTTTAAATTTTTCCAATTTTCAAGTTCTATGTCTATATTCTTAATTCTCTCTCTCCTTTTAATTGAGTCACTTTTAATCGTTTCATTTTTTCCGTAAGTCGTAGCATATTGTTCTTGAGAGGAAGTAATTTGATTGACTGTTTTTTTTAATTGTTGAAATAGGTCTTTAGTTAATTTTTTATCTGAATCAATATAACCTTCTATCTCATTAATAATTTTATCTAATTGAAACTGAAGTTGCTGTAGACTCGCTTTGGACTGATTTAATTCTGATTGAGATTTAACCTCAGTCTTAGATAGCTCTTGCTCAGTTTTTAACAATTCATCTTTCTCTTCAATAATTCTTTTCTCATTTAATGATGCATCTAGAGATATACTCTTTTCTCTTTGTAAGTCTGAATCTAAAGTTTCTAATGAATTTTGTAGTTTAATTTGCAAGCTTTTGATTCTAGATTCTTCTTCGTCTAAATTTGACATCTCAAGATTAAGTTTTTGGAGTCTGGAGAGATTTTCCATTCTTCTATCTCTAAGAGGGGCAAGCCTTTTATTTTCCTCTTCAAGTAACTCATTGTTATGACTTAGGTCTATTTTAACTGCACTTAGCTCATTATCTTGTTCATTTAATTTTTCAGTAATTTCAGATTTATCTTTTTCTATCGCTGTTAATTTTAGATAGTATAAGCCGGCTTCAATACCTTTAATTTCTTTTGAAATTTCTTTATATCTAGTAGCCTCTTCAGCTTGTTTTCTAAGATTATCAAGTTGTTTTTCTTGTTGTTTTTTAAGTTCGTCAGCCCTTTTTAAATTATTCTCTGCCGCTGCCAATCTAGCTTCAGCTTCTTCTCTTCTTGCATGAATACCAGAGATGCCAGCTGCTTCCTCTAAAATTGTTCTTCGTTCTGCAGGCTTTGAAGTAACAAGTGAACCGATTTTTCCCTGGCTAATCAAAGAAGGTGAATGAGCTCCAGTAGATAAATCTGCAAAAAAAGTTTGTGCATCTCTTGCCCTTACTTCTTTATGATTGATAAAATATTTTGAACCTTTATCTACTTGAATTTTTCTTGTGACTATTATTTCATCCAATTCATTAAATTGAAAAGAACCATCTTTATCAGCATTTTCAATTTGTATAGAAACTTCAGCTATATTTTTAGAAGGTCGGTTCGATGTTCCAGAAAAAATAACATCTTCCATACCTGAACCCCTCATACTTTTTGCAGACGTTTCACCCATACACCATCTTAATGCCTCTACGATATTAGATTTTCCACATCCATTAGGACCAACTATTCCAGTTAAGCCATTTTCAATATAAAAATGAGTTTTATCAAAAAAGGATTTAAACCCAGTAATTTCTAGTTTTTTAAATTTCATTATAAAAGTTTATCAATTACTTTTTTAAAAGATTTGTAGTCTTTTTTTCCTTTATATTTTTTTTCATCTATGTAAATTGTGGGTGTTGAGCTTACTTTGTAATTTTTTTGAGCTTCGATCCTTTCATTTAAAATTTTTTCTTCTAGAATTTTGTCAGCTAGACAATCATTCATTACACTCTCTGTTAATGCAAACTTTTTACCAATAGCCTTAATAGAATTATTAATAGTATTAATATCAGTTCCCGCGGCCCATTTATTTTGTTTTTTATAAATTTCAGCCAGGAACTTAAAATTCGTTTGAGGTTTTCCACCACACTGTAAAATTTTTTCCGCATTTAAAGCGGCAAGGTCAAGCGGAAAACTTATATGTTCAAATTTTACTTTCCCAAGATTAATATATTCTTTTTCTAATTTTTCATAAATTTTACCGTGAAAATCAGCACAGTGAGGACATGTAAGAGAAGAAAAAACCTTAACGTTTATCAGGCTATTAGAATTACTCTTATTTTGTGAAGAAGAGTCGCAACTCAAAAATAAAAAAAAAGTAGTTAATAAAAAAATTTTGTTAATTGTTTTTAGCATTATAAGCTTCTATTAGTTTATTTAATGTTTTTTTAAGTCTTTCATTTTTAATGTCCTTCAATTCATTATTATAATTCAATTTAGTTTCATTTAGTGGTAATTTTTTTTTAATCACTCTTTTTTCCTGAACAACCTTAAGTTTTATTTCTTTAATACAATTAAAACCAAAAAAACTGTTAATTTTATCTATAATTTCTTGTTTGCTATATTCTACTGTTAATTCATTACCATGAATAACATTTAAAATGAGAATTCCATTACTCATTTGTTTCCCCATTTTGACTGTACTTGGATAACAAGCGTTTGACAGGTCTCTACCGACCATTTTGACCCAGTTGTCCACTATGTTAGAAAAATTATAGCTACCTTTTTTTAACAACCCCTTTAGGCCGCGTGGTAATGACCTAGAAAAAGGTCTTAAACCTTGTATGAAAGTGTTGGATTTATTATTATTTTTTTTATCATGCATTTACAGCACAATTTATCAAAAAAAATTCTGGCTTGGTACGATAATAACCGCAGGGAATTACCTTGGCGTGTTAGTAAAAAATCACCAAAACAGCTTTATTACCGACTTTTAAGTGAATTTATGTTGCAACAGACACAAGTCAAAACAGTTCTTCCTTACTTCAAAAATTTTTTACTTCATTATCCAACTTTAGAGGCATTATCAAAGTCTAATGAAAAAAAAGTTTTAAAATTATGGGAGGGCCTGGGATACTATAGAAGAGCAAGAAACCTTTTAGCAACCGCTAAAACATTGGTTAAAGAACACAATTCTAAATTACCCAAAGAAATAATAAATATAAAAAAATTACCTGGGGTAGGAGACTATACAGCAAACGCTTTACTAGCCTTTATTTATGATCAGCCAACAATCGCTATTGATGGTAATGTTAAAAGAGTATTTTCAAGACTGCTTAATAGAAATGAGACCTCAATAGACTTTCCTAAACTTATACAAAATAATAAAAAATCTTTATTTAAAATAAAAAGACATTCAGATTTTGTTGAAGCATTAATGGAATTTGGAGCAATAATTTGCAAACCAAAAGTACCAGAATGCTCTAGATGTAATATCAAAAATGCATGTAAGCACTTTAAGTCTGACAAAAAGTTCAAACAGAAAAAAAAGATACAACTTTTAGAGAAAAGTTATGATATATTTTGCTACATCGACAAAATAAAAAATAAAATTGCTTTAACAAAAAAACACAATCTAGGATTCTTAAATAATTTTTATTTGCCTTCTATAAAAGAAACAAAAACTAAAAATACAATAAAAAATTGGAATTTTCATTCAAATTTTAAAAATTTTATTTCTAATAAAAAATTAAATATAAATTTATATTATAAATACTCATCAAAACTTCCAACCCAATTTAAATGGTTTTCATTAAAAGACAATAACGAATTTATACCTTCTTTTACAAAAAAAGTGTTTAAACAATTTTCAAAATTTAATTAATGAAAAAAAAAATTGCAATTATAGGAGCTGGTATAGCTGGATTGACTTTAGGAAATTTTTTACAAAATAATCCAAATTATGAATTTATTATTTATGAAAAAAGAGAAGCTTTAGATCTAACCGAAGGGTTTGGTATTCAACTTGCGGTAAATAGTGTTTCTATCTTAAATAAAATCGGATTTAGTGAATTAAATAAATCAAATGTTTTTAATCCTAAAACTTTAGATTTTTATTCCAACCAAAATAAAGTATGTGATTTAGATTTAACTCAATTTAATACAGAATTAGAAAAATATACTACACTCAAAAGATGTTTTTTAATTAAGTTTTTAAAAGATAAATTATTTTCTAATGTATTAAGATTTAATAAAATAATCAAAACAGTCGAACACAGGGAGAGTAAAATAAAAGTAACTTTTACAGACGGAGGAACTGACGAAATAGATTATCTTATAGTTTCAGACGGAATTTTTTCTCCTACACAGGCAATTATAGATAAAAAAAAAGCAAAAATAAATTTTAAAGGAGCTTTTGCAGCTAGAACTTCGATTAGTAGGGAAAATTTCAAAAAACTAAACAAAGAAAACATCTCTCTTATAATGTGTTCGAATGCACATTTAGTTTTATATCCAGTAAATGAAGATGAATATAATTTTGTTGGCACAATAAGAAATACAGTAAATAGTTCTAACAATAAAAATAAAGAGCTTCTAAATAAGACTCTAGAACAAAATGATTTAAATATTTTGTTTGATAGCGACCCATCTTTTTGGCCTATTTATAGTTCACACAAGCCAGCACTTTCTCGATATAAAAATATTTTTTATTTAGGAGATGCATTCTATGGGTTTTTACCAACTATGGCACAAGGGGCCTCTCAGTCAATAGAAAGTGCAAGTGAATTATTTCAAGTATTTGAAAAGGACAACAATAATCAACTAGATATTTATTGTACAAACAGACTAGAAAGAGTGAAAACAATCAGCAAAAGATCTAATTTTAATTTTTTTGCTTTTCATCTATCTAATGTTTTTTTTGTTGAAATAAGAAACTTTATTTTGAGAAAATTAATCTATAATAAAAAATTTATAGAAAGCTTCTTAGGAAGAGTTTTTAGAAAATAATTTTTGTCTTAGATTGTCAATTGGCAACATAGATCCTTCAATATTGTAGTGCCAATAAGTCCAACCATTGCAACTTTCTGCACCTAATATCTTTGCTGCAACTTTATGAATTGATCCCTCATTATCCTTATACTTAATACTTCCATCAGCCATTATTTTAGCATTATATTTTTTTTTATAATCAAAAAGGATCATTCCAGGTTCTAAAATACCCATCTCGATTAAAGAACCAAATGGAATTCTTGGTTTAGATTTATTGTTTTGAATAGTATCTAAGCAACTATCTTCAATTTCTTTTACTTCTTCTATTCTTTTTTTTGCGGCTGAAAAATATTTTTTATCTTTTTCTATACCATAATATTTTCTACCAAGTTTTTTAGCTACAACTGCCGTTGTGCCAGTGCCTAGAAAAGGATCGAAGACAGAGTCTCCTTTATCAGTAGTCGATAAAATTATTCTATACAAGAGTGATTCAGGCTTTTGTGTAGAATGAACTTTCTGACCATTTTTTTTTAATCTTTCTTTTCCACTACAAATTGGTAGCATCCAATCTGATCTCATCTGAAGATCATCATTAAAACATTTAAGAGATTGATAATTAAATTTATATTTAGATTTTTTACTTTTTGAAGCCCATATCAAAGTTTCATGAGCGTTGGTAAATCTTGTACCTTTAAAATTTGGCATAGGATTATTTTTCCTCCATATGACATCATTTAAAATCCAAAAATCTAAATTTTGAATATGGTAACCTAAACGAAAAATGTTGTGGTAAGATCCAATCACCCAAATACTTCCGTTATCTTTTAATATCCTTTTGCATTCTATTAACCAGGCTTTGCAAAAATCATCATAATGTTTAAAGCTTTGAAATTGATCCCATTTATCATCAACCCCATTAACTTTACTATTGTTTGGTCTTCTTAATGTTTCTCCTATTTGCATGTTGTATGGCGGGTCTGCAAAAACTAAATCAAAAGTTTTGTCGGGAATTTTTTTTAAAACCTTAAGAGAGTTTCCGTTTATAATATTGTTAAAAAAACTTGACATTTTTTTTGATTCAACTCGAAATTGAATCCATGGTCAAACAATTTTACGTGAAATCGTATGTTTTTAGTGTTCTAAATATTTATTTTAACAACATGTTGTGTATTGGCCTAAAACCCTTTCGATGATGTAGTGTAATTCCAAATTTTTTTAAACCATCAAGATGTGCTTTTGTTCCGTAGCCAAAGTTTCTTTCCCAGGCATAATGAGTAAATTTATCAGATAATTTTATCATTAATAAATCTCTATAAGTTTTTGCAATAATTGATGCAGCACTAATGCATTTAATTTTTTCATCTCCTTTAATAATTGTTCTATAATTTTTAAGACCTTTTGGAGCAAAAGGGCCGTCAATTAAAACTAGTTCAGGTTTTTTAGATAATTTGTCGATAGCTCTTTGCATTGAAAGTAGAGCTGCTTGTAAAATATTGATATTAAAAATTTCTTCAACTGATGCAACTCCAATTGCATAGCAAGAATTTTCTTTTATATATTTCGCAATTTTTACTCTATTGTTAAAATTTATTTTTTTTGAATCTTTAATTAACTTTAACTCAATTTTTTCATTAAGTATAACTGCTGCAGACACTACAGGTCCAGCCAAACAGCCTCTACCAACCTCATCGACACCCGCTGTAATAATATTATTTTTCAATTTTTATTTTCAAATCTAAAATTCTTTTTCTTATCATTTTTAGGTCTATCCAAGACATAGCTTTTTGATCTGGCTTTCTCATTAAAAAAGCTGGATGAAAAGACACAATCACAGAAGTATTACACCTACCTATTTTTTTATTAATCCATTTACCTCTAATTTCAGATATTTTTTGCTCAACCCCAATGACAGCATTCAAAGCTGAGCTACCTAATAAAATCAATATTTTTGGATCTATTATTTCGATATGTTTAGTCAAGTAGGGCAAATATCTCTTCACTTCTTCTTCAGTAGGATTTCTATTTTCAGGAGGTCTATAATTGACTACATTAGTTATATAAACATTATCCCTATCCAAATTAATTGATAGAAGCATTTTATCTAAAAGCTCACCAGTTTTACCTATAAATGGCACTCCTTCCAAATCCTCATTTGCACCTGGGCCTTCACCAATAATCATAATTTTTGAATTAGGACTTCCATCAGAAAAAACAATATTTGTGGAATTCTTTTTTAATTCACAATTTGTAATATTTGTAATATTTTGTTTGAGTTTTTGTAGTTCTTTGCCTTTAGAACCTTTGATAGCTAAATTATTATTAATTTTATATCGATTTATAGCTTCATTCTCATATATTAGGTTGTGATTAATTAAACTATAATATTTAATTAATTTTATTGATTTAGTATTAATTTTTTTTACCATTTAAATATTTATGAAAAACCTAAAATCTCAACTCAAGTTAATAATATTTTTTTTAATATTTTTAAATTTTTTTAATTATCTAGCAGCTAAGAATATAGATAAATTTTCTAATTCAAAAGACTTATCTAGCTATTTTTCAGGAATAATAGCGATTAATGATAATCAATATCAAACTTCCTATAATTATTTAAAATCATTGAACAGACTTGAGGAGAGTCATTATTCTTATTCACAATATTATCTCTATTCACTAATAACGTTAAAAAAATTTAAAGATGCCGGAAACTATTCAAGAGAATTAGAAAGAAAAAAACTTGATAATTTTGAAAGTAATTTAGTAACCGGTATTTATTATTTAAAAAATAAAAATTTAGCCCAAGCTAGAACTTATTTTGAAAAATTAAAAAACCAAAGTCAACCGGGTACTATTCAAAATCTACTTTCAGTTTCATTGAATAATTGGTCTAATTTTACCGATATTGATTCAGCTCTTTCAAGTTTTAAGTCTTTTCCAGAAAGATTTAACAATATAAAGAATATTCAAGAAACATTTGTGTATTGTCATTTTGATTCAGAATACACAAATGAGGCATTTAAAAAATTAACCACTAATCCCAAAATTAACTATTCTAGATATTATTTTTTTCATGCAAATTATTTAATATCTAGAGGAGAAGAAAAAAAAGTAAAAAATATTTTACAGACTTCTATTAGTTTAAATCCAACAAATTTAATTTTAAATCAATTAAAAACAGATTTAATTCAAAAACAAAAAATTAATGATGAATTCAATTGCAAAAAAATCAATCATGTAATTTCAGAAATACTTTATATCGTCGCAAACGGGTTATCTTCTCAGGCAAACTACATTTCATCTAATTTCTATTTAAGCTTATCAAAATATTTGAATCCAAATTTTCTTTCATTTGAAACACTTTATGCTGAAAATTTAGAAGCAACAGAACAATATCTAGAAGCAACAAAAATTTACAACAGAATAAAAAAAATAGGATCAAATTATGATTGGTATGCATCAAAACGAACTGCATTAATTTTAAAGAAACAAAAAAAAAACAATGAAGCTATCAATTATCTAAAAGAATCTTTTCAAAGAAATAAAAATCCGAATACATATGAAATATTTGATTATGCTGAATTTTTAAAAAATAATGAGCAGTTCTATGAATCAATTAAATATTATTCTAAATTATTTAATTTGATTGGAGAAAAACACAACCTTTATAGTCAAGTACTTGATGGAAGAGGTGTAGCGTATGAGAGAACAAATCAATGGGATAAAGCTGAAACTGATCTACTTAATTCATTAAGCATTAAACCAGACGATGCTTATGTTATTAATTATCTAGCTTATTCATGGATTGAAAAAGGACTCAATATTGAGAAGTCATTAGAGATGCTGAGAAAAGCTAACAAATTAAAAATAAATGATGGCTACATCACCGACTCTTTAGGTTGGGCTTTATTTAAATTAAAAAAATATGAAGAGGCAAAAAAATATATGCAATTAGCTGTTAGATTAATAGCATCAGATCCAGTTATTAACGATCATTTTGCTGACGTATTGTGGATGAATAATAATTCTCTTCAAGCTAGGTATTATTGGAATTATGTTTTAACACTAAAAAAAACAGATGAAAAATTAAAAAAAGAAATTAAACATAAGTTATTATTTGGACTCAAAAGTTAGAATAGGTAATGATAAAATCTTATTCTAAAATAAATTTATTTCTTAAAGTTTTAAAAAAAAATCAAAATGGATTACACATCATACAATCTAGTGTTATGTTGTTAAATCTATACGATAAAATAAATATTAAAAATACAAACAAAAACTTAGACGAAATACATTTTACTGGTCAATTTAAAAATAACATTAACATAAAAAATAATTCAATAACTAAATCTTTAAAAATTTTAAGAAAGTACGGTCTAATAAATAAAAGTTGCAAATATAAGATTGTTGTTGAAAAAAAAATACCTGTGTTCGCAGGCTTAGGGGGTGGAACCAGTAATGCTGTATTTCTAATTAAATACTTAGTAAAGAATAAAATTAACGAAAAAATTTTAAAAATATTGGAAAAAGAAATAGGTTCAGATTTTCGCTTATTTTTTTATAAGCAATCTTTTCAAAAAAACTTGAAGAAAATTATAAAATTTAAAAAACAATTTAATTTTAATTTTATTTTAGTTTATCCAAATATATATTGTTCGACTAAACAGGTATACTCAAAAGTTAAGAAGTTTAACTTGCCACTAAAATATAACTTATCAAAAATTCAATATAAAAATAAATATTTGCAATTTCTTAAGAGTGAAAAAAATGATTTGCAGGATATAGTTGAAAAAAAACATCTTAAAGTAAAAAAAATTTTAAACTTGCTAAGACTACAAAAAAAAAGCCTTTTTTCTCGAATGACTGGCTCTGGCTCAGTTTGTTTTGCAGTTTTTCCTGATAAAAAATCAGCAATACTTAGCTTGAGAGTAATTAAGAAAAAACTTCCTAATTATTGGTGTGTAAAGGCAAAATCTATTTAATTATTAGTTTTTATGATATATCAAACCGATAATAATGGGGCATAGCCAAGCGGTAAGGCAGCGGTTTTTGATACCGTCATCCTAGGTTCGAATCCTAGTGCCCCAGCCAACAAAATGGATAAATTATTAAATAATATAAATTTTTATCAAAAAATAAAAAAAATATTTTTTCCTTTTTATAAATCTAAAGATATTAAAAATTTATTTAGTATACTTGAAAAAGGTAAATTAAAAGACACTCAGGTAGCAATGTTCGTTGGCGGGTGTGTCCGAAAATTTTTAACCAATCAAATTATTGACGATATTGATATTGCAACTATTTTTTCTCCTGAGGAGATAAAGGAAAAATTCAGAGAGTCTAATTTTAAAATTATTGACACAGGAATAAAGCATGGATCAATGACAGCTATCATTAATTCTAATAAATTTGAAATTACAACTTTACGACAAGATATTAAAACTGATGGTAGGCATGCTGAGATATCATTTATAGACAATTGGCAACAAGATTCAAGAAGAAGAGATTTTACTATTAATGCGATTTATATGGATGCCAAAGGTAATATTTACGATCCGCAAAATGGAACAGAAGATTTAAAAAATAATAAAATAAATTTTATAGGTGATCCATCCACAAGAATTGAAGAAGATTATTTAAGAATTGTTCGATATTTAAGATTTTGTATACAATATAATATTAAGCATTCAGATCCAGAGGTAATTAATGCAATTAAACTTAATCTAAATAGAATCAAAAATCTTTCTAAAGAGCGTATTCTGAGCGAACTTTATAAAATATTTAAATTAAATAATATAAACAATATTTTAGAAAATGAAAAAATTAAAAATATTTTTTTATTAATTTTTCCAGAATTTAAATATTTATATAGACTTAAAAAATATACTTTTTTAAAAAATCCAGACTTAATTTTTTCTATATTATTAGTTGATGAAAAAGATAATTATGAATATTTTTGTCATAAATATAAAGTCTCTAACAATTTAAAAAAAGATCTAAGTTTTATTACTAGTAATTACGTTAAGTACAAACAGGA
>Ga0115004_10003537_pt1 | contig 12720 bp, 4 predicted proteins | sample ArcticOcean_MG_C_10_FD_88737 | JGI IMG/M metagenome (GOLD analysis project Ga0115004, IMG submission 88737) | Marine microbial communities from western Arctic Ocean - ArcticOcean_MG_CB11_90 | ecosystem: Environmental > Aquatic > Marine > Oceanic | place: Arctic Ocean: Canada Basin | collected...
AAACAAGGAGAAGAATACGGTAAACGATTAAGACTTAATCACGAAGAAGTAGATTTAATTCTACAAAACAGAGCCGCAAACCTAGACAACATTAATGACAACAGTGCCTTAGATATTCATATCCAAGAAAGAGGTATTGATAAAAAAGATATAGTTAGTGTTAAACACTGGCAAAGCGGTAGTGGTGATTATAGGTTTTCAATTGTTACAAAAGAAAATTTAGGCTTAGATGAAGATCAGATATTTGCTAAAGTTAATGACTTTATATCTAACTACTCTCCAGAATACAAAGAAATACCTAGAGCAAAGGGAACTCATTTGTTAGTTATAAACCCTGCTGATGTACATATAGGAAAGTACGCTAATGAATTAGAAACAAAACAGCAGTACAATTGTGAGATTGCTGTTAACAGAGTTCTAGAAGGAGTAAAAGGGTTAATACATAAAGCGAAGGGATTTGAAATTGAGAAGGTGTTATTTTGTATAGGAAACGATATATTACATATTGATAACGTATACTCTACAACTACTAAAGGAACATACCAGGATACTGATGGGAAGTGGTGGGAGCATTATGAGATAGCTTTGATGCTATATGTGCGATGTGTTGAGATGTTAAGGGAGATAGCTCCTGTGGACATTGTACACAGTATGAGCAACCACGACTACCAATCTGGATTTCATTTAGCTCACACATTAAAGAGTTGGTTTAGAAACGCTACAGACGTAACTTTTGATATAAGTGTAGCTCATAGAAAGTATTATAAGTACGGAAATAATTTATTAGGTTTAGAGCATGGTGATGGTGCTAAGATGGATAATTTACCCTTGTTGATGGCACAAGAGAATCCTTTACTCTGGTCTAAAACTACCCATAGATACTGGTATTTACATCATTTACATCATAAGATAAAACACAAATGGTTGGATGGTAAAGATTTTATAGGAGTTACTGTAGAGTACATGAGATCACCATCATCAGCTGATAGTTGGCATTATAGAAAGGGTTATACTGGCGCACCCTTAGCATGTGAAGGTTTTATTCACGAAAAGAAAACAGGACAAGTTGCTAGGTTAACACATTATTTTTAAGATGAAAGAATATTTAATAAAATATACTTTAAATTCTGGAGAGAAAGATTCTGTTGTTCTTAAAACTGACGATATTGATAAAACATTAGAGCAGTATGGAAGAAACAGATCTATTAAATCTTTTGATTTAATTAAAGTTAGAAGACCAAGAATGTTTCATTCTTGAATAAGTTTAGCTACTTGCTTTACCTCTAATATTTCTTGGCACTTTTCATATTCCTCTAAGTCTACATAGTATTCTATAAGAATATCATATACATCATCTACCATTACTATTACTTCTTTAGCAGGATTAAACATTAAGACTAAGTTTTCTATATCTTCATCTAATACTTCTTCAAAAGTTTTACGACCTGTCAGAATCTGATAGCTATACTCCATACACATATGTTCGTTAAAGGTTGTCATTTTCTTTTATTCAATTCTTTTAGCCTTTTTTTGTTCCTAGCATTAATTTCTCCTTGCGTCATCTCATTAGTTTTTTTGTTTTTCTGTTGTTTTTTATTCCATTCCCTAATTTCTTTGTTTGTAGAATTTGCTGGTGGACGATTTATTTCAGGAATTGATTTGTTTATAATATATTCACTATATCCCACTGCACGCATATAATTTTCCATGTCAGTCCTAGTCTTACCACCAGTTATTTTCATAAAATGGTTTAATGCTTGCGTACCTTTAGAGCCTGGCATACCAGTCAAATCAATAGCTGTACCCATGAAATTCAAAAAAGCTTCGTCTTTAAGTGGCCCTGGTTTTAATCTTTCCCATCTAGCATATTTTTTGTTAAATTGAGATGCTAATTCAAAAAGAGGCAAGCCCTGTCCTATGTCTTCAGCATAAGACTTATCTCCAATGTAAAAATCACTAATTCCTTTTATCAAATCTCCCACAATAAATACAGCACCTAAATTACCTAATGCAGCTGCCCTAACTAAATCATTAATGTCTTCATCATCTAAATCTGGCTTTAAAAGTAAAGGCATTCCCATTGACATATACTGAAACGATACTGGCATAACCATATAGTATAATAAATAATTTCTCATATTTTGTAATAATGTTCCTTTACCTGTTTCAGCCATAGCTTTTATAGGATTCTTACCTAAAAACATTGCATTAAATCCAGCTCTAAGTTTTCTACCTACTTGTATTTGAGAGTACATAGACTTTCTTAAATACTGTTTAGGTGTAGTCTTAAACATAGTAAGATATCTCATGGCAGAATCTCCCATTTGATAAACATCTTTATCTTGTAAGTCTGATGACTGTTGAGTTTGCTTGGTAGACCTTTGAAACTTTTTAATAGCAATATCAATTGCCTGTTGATCCGTTAAATTAGGATTTGCTTTTAAAGCCTGTTGTTTGTAATATAAATAATTTGGAATACCTCCCATAAATATTGCACCAGCATCACCAGCTTTAGAAAAGAACATATTAAAATTCATCATAAACTGCATATATGTAGATGGTAATAAAGAAGTTTGCTTTTGTCCTCCATAAGCCTCTAAAACTCTTTGAAACCCTGAGCTATACCTATCTTTTAAATAAGGCGAGTTAGCAAAAACTTCTTTTGAAGCTCCTACAAAACCTTGTCCAAACCTACCAAAAGTGGCGGTGTTTGCTGTCATCAAACCTGCCATTTTAAACCAATTTACAATTCCTATATCAGAAACATAAGTAAACGTAGACAACAACTGTTTTGCAGCAATGATTGGTGTTAAAGCTATTCTAGTTGTTATAAAAAAGTTGTTAGCTATATTTATAAGTTTATTTGACAATGAAGTATTAATACCTCTAGCAGATATTTGATTTATAATTTTATCAATAGCAGTATAAAAGAAGTCTCCTTCTTTAGCTTTAATAGCTCCTTCAATTGTTGGATTACTAAACATTTTACTAATACTACTTATGTTTTCAGCATAAGAAGCAAACCAGTCCATATCAGTTAAATAAGTGCTTAATACAGTATTACCATCTGCCACTTGTATAGGGTTATTATGTTGTACCCTGCTAAATAAAGAAGCACTTTTTGTGTCTTTTCCTTTAGAGTAAATGTTAGGACTACCTATTAAACTTACTGCATCGTTTTCTACTCCTTCTAGATAAAGTCTTCCTCCGTATTGTTCATTCCAAGGTAAATTAACATGGTATATTTTCTTATACACATTATTATATCTTTCATATAACATTGGATACATTTCTTCTACTTGCCAATCAGCCCAAGCTTTAAGCTCTGGAGTCATAGACTCTTCTAGTTGGCTCATAATTCTTGCGTGATCTTTTCCAATATTTGGATTCATAGCAAAATTAATGTGATTGTTAGGGTCTTTATATTGATTATATAAATAATACATTTGCGCATCATTATAATCAAAAACTTCTTGATCCATTACATCTCTAAGAATGGCTTTATTTCTTAATTTTTGTACTCCTTTAGAGTTTTCATATGCCTCTAAGGCCTTATTAACAGCCGCTTTATTTCTGTAAATAGGATTGCCTTGAGCATCTAACCTACCTACATTAGCTATTTTTTTATAAATATCACTAATACCTATTTTACTAAACAACTTCCCTAACTTTGTTCTGTTGTTTGCTTTTTCAGTTCTAGTTATTTGAGACATTTTTCTTAAAGCTTTTCTTGCCTGTCTTTTTTGAATAAAGCTAGGTTTTTTAACACCTAAAAATTTCTTAGCTACAAATAACTCAACAGCTTTATCAATAAGCATTTTTTTGTTATCTATTTGAAATTGTTTAAAAACATAACTTGATTCATTAATTTTTTCATAAACTAAGTTTTGCATAACACCACCAAAAAGTTGACCAGGTAAAACATCTATCTTTGCCATCAATAAAGACATGTCAGAAGCTGTTGTTCTTAAGCCTCCTATAGCATCTGCTAGAGCTGTATAAACTCTACTAATTACAAATATTCTTTTTGACTTTCTTTCTTTTAATTTTTTAAGATCAGCTATAGTTTTGTTTGCTATTTTAACATTCTCATTAACAGAAAGGTCTAATTTTTTTCCTGTAATAGCTTCGTAAGCCGCATTAACATTATCCATGTGTTGTTGCTGCTCATTTTTAAGAAGTAATTTTAAAGCTGATTCCCCACCTAAAACAAGATCTTCTAAATTTTCTAATATTCCACTTAATTCATTTACTTTTTTATTATTTGTATCGTCCATCACTAAAGAGTTATTTATCTGCATAGCTATAGTTAAATCTGCTATTTCATTCATCAACTCTTCTGTACTTTCTGGAGTTGTTTTAACTAACTTTTGTTTAGTGTTTATTAAATCCTGAAGAGTAGAATTTTTTAAAGTTACTTGTTCTTTTAGCTCTGATATCTCTAATTTATTGTTTTCGTTTATTAAAGTGTTTTTTAATATACCTTTTATTCTATCTGATATAGTTCCTGTAACTTTTTTAGCTTTTACTACACCTCCAGCTCTTTGTGTATAAGATTTATTTAATATATTTTCTATTTCTGAAAACAAATATTTACTGTTTATAGTATTAATTTGCCCACTAATAATATTAATAACATCATTAACATCTCTACCAGGCTTAGCAACGTCTCTTATTTGTTTAAGTAGATTTTGCACAGCTGCTGTTTCAAATATAGCAGAAGGAATAGTTTGTTTAACTAAGTTTATTAATTGTGTTTGTGTATAAAATATTTCTTTTTTAGTTAAAGTTTTTTGATTTTTAAACTGTTTTTTTAATCTTAATTTTGCGTCAAGTATTTTTTTATTTACATTAGTTGTAGCTCTAGTAGCTAAGTTTGATAAAAGCTGATCTATCATTAAGTTTTGCAAATCAGACTTTCCTTGTTTCTTACCTTTAGCGTCTATATAAGTTGGGTCATTTTGCAATAGTTCAACAGCAAAATTTATTATTTCACTTCTTGTAAGTTTTTTAGCAAGCTTGTCATTTTTTGTTATTTGATCTTGTTCAAATTTTAAAACTCTATCGTTTATTCTGTTTAACTTATCTTGATTTTCTTGTTGTAAAGCAAATAATTTTTTATCTACCTTTTGTTTTATTTCAGCTGGTGTAGGGTTAGTTTTTAAACTTTTAATTCTTTTTTCCTCCTGTTCTACTAACGATTCAATTTGCTCATTAGATTTTAATTTAGCTTGTTTAGTTAAAAATTCTCTTTTATCAATAGAATCAACTGCTAATTGTTTTGCTGACTTTCTTTTATTAGGTCTAGCGTTAGCAATGTTTTGTTCTTTTACAAAATCAATTACTTTGTTATATAGTTTTCCTCCAGCTTTTTCTCCTATAATTTTAAATGCAGAGGGAACTTCAGAACTTATATCAGCATAGAAGTCAGCGTTTTCTATTGCAGCTTCTATTTCAACTTTTTTTAACCCTGAAGCATCTAAAGCTATTCTTATAGCAGCTTCAGATAGATTGTTCTTTCTTGCGTCTACTACTATATCTACAGGGTTATTAGAGTTAATTATTTGATATCTAGCTCTTGGGTTAAAAAACCTTCCTCCTTTTGTTAAATAATATCCAGATATTTCGCCTGCTCTATATCCCTCTCTAAACCTAGCTTCTTTTACACCAAAGCCCAAATCTCTAGCTTGTTTTCTTAATAATCCAACATTAAAAATATTAGCTGGCATAAATCCTCTGTCGTTAAGTTTATTATCATCTATAAACCTACCTAAACTTTGTTGATCTCTGTCTTGTATTTCTGTAACATTATCTGTATTTAAAGTCACGACTGTTGATGCTGTTCCAAAAGATGGAAACACCGATTTCTCTCTTGACTTTTCTATTGTTTGTGAAGTTTGTGGGTCTATTGTAACATCAGTCCAACTAACTCTATCTGTAAGTAAATTAACAGTAGCTTTATTTCCTTTGGTTTTAGCTTTTATACCATAAGCATAAGACTCATGCTGGTCTGTTTTTACAGACTCTACTTGCCCATCAATTTCTAAAATAGCATATATTTCTCCAGTTTTTCTTTTACCTTTATTTACACCGCTTTCAACTACATCGTCTTTTAAAACAGGTTCAGTTAACATTTCAGATAAAGCTTGCGTCATATTTGCTGGACTAATACTTAGCTTACCTGTTTTGGATAGTCCTTTAAAATATTTGTTTTGTATGCCTTCGCTAAATATTTTTCCAAATTGTTCAATGGCTTCTGGACTATTGTTTATTTCGTCAGAAATATTTTTAATTACATTTGAAACAAATGCTTTTCTTTTTTTGAAACTTATAAAATTATCTTGTTCATCAGGGTTTAAATTTTGAGTTTTTTCGGTAGTTCCTAGCTTTATTTTTATTTCACTTAAATTACTTTCATAAGTATTAGTAAACTCTAAGTTTGTCCCTAATTGTGTGTTAGCAGCTTCAACTACAATATTTTGTGTAGATTCTTTTCCTAATTTTAAAGTTGTGTTTTTTGACATATAATTAAATATGTCTATTACACCATTTGCCATAGTTGTGCTAGACAATAATTTATCAGCTGGCGCAGAAGTTAGTGCCATTAAAACTTTCCCTCCATTAGCTACACTTGCTTCATTTAAGAGCTTAACCATAAGGTCAGCACCCTGCTTACTTCCTGCCCAAAAACTTCCGTCCTCGTGGAATTTAATTGTATAAAAAACACCTCCCTTTCCTTCTACTAAAACATTTCCTTTTTTATCTAATATAAATCCAGAATAAGCTCCATCTGGTTGATGCAATAAAACAAACTGTCCATTAAAATCTTTTATACTTTTTTCCCTATTAATAAATCCATCTTTTTCTAAAATAGAGAATTTTCCACTATTAACATCGTAAGAAAATGTCATTCCAGAAACAGGGTCGCTATAATCATTCTGAAACCTATCATTCATTTTTTCTACACTTTCCTTTTGGTCTCCCTTTGGAGCTTTAACTTTAGGTTTCTTTTTAACTTTTACTTTAACGTCAGATTTTTTCTTAGTTGTTTTTTTCTTAGTTTTCTTTTTAGCTTTAGGTTTTGTAGTTGTAGATTCCTGAGAGTCTTGTTCGGCTTGTAATTCATCTAGCAAGCTTACATCAGTTTCAGTTATTTGTGAACCAGAAGCCACTTTACCTGCAATAGCATTTAAAAAAGAAACAACTTTTTTATCTGTATTTGTTAATTCGTTTACATATTTACCTAAACCAACGCCCTTCATTATTTTATCTAAAAATCGTCTTATTAACCCTTTTTCTTTTAACTCAAGCTGATTAAAATTAGAGGCTAATGTTCCTATTAATTCTACAACTTTTTCTTCATTCTGTAAGTTTTCGCTATAGTTACCAGCAAAATCTTCTAGATAACTTTTTAAGGTTTGTGATACTTTTTTACCTTTATCATTTACATAACTTAAAGATATGTTATCTAAACTTTTACCCTTTAACAAAGAATTAAACAATCTAGTTGTTACTCCAGTTATGTTTGCTTCTCCTTTTTTTAGTCCCTGTATAAGTATAGCGTGTCCTACTTCATGACCTATTGTTGCTAGATTAGCTTTTGATGTATTAATAAATATAGTATCAGACCCAACTTGATAAGTGCCAGGGTTTTCTTTACCTGTTAGTAATTTATATGTGGCAGGATCTTCTATTAAAACAATTTTAGTCTTAGGTAATATTTTATTTACAGCAACCGCAGCTCTTTTAGACATGTTTACTACCTTATTATAAGCTGTTTTAGCAACCTCACCTACAATTTTTTTCCCTTGATAGGTTTGTAAGTTGTCTAAAATTTGTTCTACTTTTACTTTTATAGAAGCCCCATCTTTCGTTTTAGTTTCTTTTTCTACTGCTTCGTTTCTTGTAACTGAGTCTTCGGTTTGATTCTCTGTTTCTTCTATTTGGTTTACTTCTTCTTGAAGCTTAGCTAATTTTGTTGCTACTTGTTTTGGTGTAGGTGTAATATTTCCTTCTTCCGAAAGAGCATCTACAGCTTGTTTTTCAGTTACTTTCGTCTTCTCTGTCTCGGTAGTATCATTCGTGTCTTGGGTTTCTTGCTCACTTTGTTGGGTAGATTCTTGTTTATCGTATCTTTTTCCCATCTTTCTGCTACTTTCGGTAAGTTTTTGTACATCCACCTTCTCTGTGATTGACTTAAAAATGGCATCGGCTTTTATTTTTATTTGTTCTTGAGTGGGGCTTTCCACACCTTCTTTTTCTAATTGAGCTTTTGCTTCTGAATTTAAATTTCCATTGTATTTATCTGAAAAAGCTTTTAAAACTTTGTCTATTTCTTTAATAGTAATTTTAGAAGTTTCTAAATCTGGATTCTTAATTGCTCTTTTAGAATATTCTAAATCTAATACAGTTTTTCTATCATTAAGATCAGTAATGTTTGGGTCAATTTCTAATCCTAATTTAGCATAAGACCTAAAGTCCGTAACTAATCTGCTTCTAACAGGATCATTTTTTATTTCTATGTTTAACTCTGGAGAAGCAAGCTCTTCCATTGTCATTCCACCCTCTTCAACTTTTTTAATTAAGTCATCAATAGTAGCTTGAGAAACTGGCTCTCCTTTAATTGTATATCTTGGTACAGCTAAAAGTCCTCTTGTTACAGAAATAGGTGCTGTAGATATACCTGCTATACCTTCCAGGAATATATCTATTTCATCCATTTCTTGACCCGCAGCAACTCTACCTAACGCTTCTCCTGTTGAACCACCTACCGCTTCAACTCCTATACCAGTAAGTCCAGCTGCAATTCTACTTCCTTGTATGGCAGTTTTACCTCTTATTGCTGATTTTAATAAACCTGTAGTTGCCACTTTATTTCCTGCCTTTGCTATACCTGTAACAACACCTTTAGATAATCCCATTGTTACAGCCTCAACAGTTCCAATAGTTAATCCTCTAGATAAAGCTCGGTTTCTAATTCTTGACATAGCCTTTGGTTGTTCTAATAATGTTCTAACACCAGTTTGGTCTAAAGGTAATCCTTGCTTTTCTAATTCTTCTTTAAAAAATTCTGCAAAAGATAATGCCCCTTCCAAAGCTGTGGTTGCTCCACCTATTGCCCCACCTACTGCTCCAGCTCCTCCTCCAAAAAGACCAGCAACAAAAGACGCAAGAGGTGTCCCTATTAGTCCTATTGCTGCTCCTGTTCCAGCACCTACTGCGGCTCCACCTGCGGCTCCTATTCCTGCTGCTGCTGCTGAATGGGCGTTCATCATACTTCTTATAGACTGAACTAATACTACAGGTGCGATAGAAAAATTATTCATTAAGCCAACCATCATTCCAGAAAATCCACCTCCGTTCTCCTCAGAAATTCTTCTAAATTCTCCCATCTCGTATGACTCTGGCTGTTCTTCTAATCTTTTTTGTGCCTCTAAAAATTGTGATATTTCTAAGTTTGATACATTTTTTGATTTATTCAATGCCAACTCCATAAATTCATCTACTGCATTTCCTTGAGCAGCACCTGTTTCATATCCACGATACAAGTCTCCAAAAAAGTTTGTAAAACCATTATAGCCAAACTGTCTTTCTATAGCAGTTTCTACCTCTCCTTCAAGATTTAACCTACCCATTTCTCTTGTCCCAGTCTCTCCTAATCTAGCTTGGGTAGCTCCTTTGACATCTTTATCAGTATCTATATCAAAAATACTTAAAGGTTTACTAAAATCTTCTTCTTCTTCTAAATCCTCAGGAATAACATTATCTTCAATGTTTGTTTCTCCACCATCCGAAGAAGGTGGTTGACCTCCTTCCTCTATAGGAGATTCCGTGTCTTCCCCTACTGGAATGAAACTGGAATTTGAATCTGGAGAGCCAGGGCCTCCAGGTATGATAGGAGTACCATCTGGATTTTTTTTTTCAGGGATAACATTATCTATGCCAAAGTATTTTGCACTAAAATCTTCTGCACTTAAATCAGTTAATTCTTCTGATTTAAGATATTTAAAAAGTTCTTTGAACTGATCACCGTTAGGGTCTTTATATTTTTCAAAAAAATCATCAGACTCTAAATCTGTAAGATTTTCTGACTTCAAATACCCAAAAAGCTCGTTAAATAATTCGTTCTCCATATTTATTATCCATTAAATTTTGTTCTTCCTACTTGACCAGACTGACCTCTTTTAGAACCTCTATATCCTTTACCCCACTCTTTTATCTTTTCAACAAATTCTTTTTCTAAAACAGTATAAATTTCTGCAAAAGAAACCTCTCCCATATCTGCAAAACCTGTAAGTTCTTCTAATTTATCCTGATCCATAACAAACAATTCTTTAGTGCCATCTGGCTTAGTAAATGTAAATGTAAATTCAACATCAGCCCTTTGTATATCTACAGACGAATCATTCCACTTCGTTTTATCAGTTCCAGTTCCACCAGTTTGTGCCACCTCAATATCTCCACCTTCTTTTTTTAAATCATCTATTAATTCATCAGGTATCATTTTGTATATTTGCCCAATCATATTGTTCTTAAGTAAAGTAGGTTTTATTTCATTACTTCCACCAAGACCATCATTAACCTTCAACCTATCCTTACCTCCTACATTTATACCATCTGTCATTATAGACGATGGCGTAACATTATCATAATTATAATCTTTCATTTGGAAGTCTACATCTAAAGAGTCTTCAAACATATTTTCAGCATGATTTTTAATTTGAGCTTCTGTAGGATTTTTTCCTTTATTTTTCTTTTGGGCTTTCCAGTTTGTTATAACATCCTTTTTATTGTTTTCATCAAGTAAAAATTCATCAATTTGTTCTCCTGATAATCCTCTTTGCGCTCCTACTTGAAAATCCTCTGAATTACCTGTTATCCAGTCATCCACTTGTACTTGGTTGGTAAACATGTCTGGGTTTAAAAGTTGCCCTAACTGATAAATTTGATTATTAATTGCTACATCTATATCGTCTGCATTACCTATTATTCCGTCTGGGCCAGCTGATTGTCTAGCAATTTCATTACTTACATCTCCATTCTTAAATTTAAACTGAATTACTCCATCGTTTAGGACATATCCAGAAATACCTCTCACATCATACTTGCCTTTATCTCTAGCTTTTTGATTGTAAGATTCAATTAAAGCCTCTAAATTTCCTTGAACATCATCAGGATTTTCTGAAGTTAAGATATTGTTTAAGTTTCTTATATCTGTACCTAATACTTTTTCTTTTTCGTTTAATATAACATCTTCTCTTGTAGCTTTTGTCTTATCTATTCCTTTTGTTAATTTAGTTTCATCAGATAATTGAACATCAAACTTGTCTCCTAAATAATTTCTCATTGCCTCCTCTCCAGAAAGCACACCATCCTTCACATTGTTGAAAGCGTCTTTTTTAAATACAGGCTTGCCATCTGTAGATGTGTACATAATAATTTGAGAAGCATCAAGACCTGTTTCTTCCATTATCTTTTCTTTCTGTGCTTCTGACTGAGCAAAACGATAGCCCATACTCCCAGCTACATTTGCTAAAGACAAACTTCCTCCAGCTAAAATAGCATCTACAGATAATTTTTTTGCTTTTACATATTTATCTGATTCTCTAAAGTCACTAATAGATTTAAAAATAAGACCTCCGCTAGTGTCTAGAAAAGCTCCTAAAGCGTCTACCTGACCTTTCATAGCAGCATTTATATCTAATGTATTTAGTTGAAAACTTTGTCTTGTACCAACAACATTAGGGTTCATAAAATTATCTGGATTGTCTTGTCTGTTTGGCATAACCATACTACAAGTTCCAGCTGCTTTGTCTTCTTCCGAACAATCAGGGCTTTCTATTAAACGAACCGCTTCCATTCCACCTGTTTCTGTTGGAATAAATTTAACATTTTCCATATTACCAAATGCCGAAGTAGCTGAATTAAAATCTCTTTCTAAAACAGATGCTATAATTAAACCTGAATTAGGATCTTGTGCTAATCTTTCATTTGATTTAGTTTCCCATTTATCCCAATTCTGAACTACATTTTTTAAATTAGTATATGCGTTTTGTTGTTTTTGTAAAAATATTTTATAATCTCTTGGCTTTATAAGACCTTTCTTCATTAAGTTAACTTGAATCTGTAATGCTTCAGAAGCACTTTGACCTCCGTCTATTAAAGCTGTTGAAAGCGTGGCGTTGTTTATATCTTCACCTTTCGCTAACTCATTCATCATAGAGTTAGTAGCTTCGTCTATTGCATCTTTACGAACCTGTCTATCATCACGAATAGTTTCAAGCTCAGTTGTTACCTTACTTGCAACAGTACCCCAATCAATATTATTGTCTACAACACTTTTTTCAGCCCTTATAGACCATGCATTTTTATCTACAGCCATTATTATTTCTTTTTATAGAAACCTTCCTCACCGTCATAGTAAGTCATTCCTTTTTTATTAGTATAGCCTTTACCAAAAATTGCGTCAAAGTCAAAATTACCTCCGCCTAAAAGATCTTTTTGTTGTTTTTTACTTAAACCACCAAGCAAACTTGTTGCTCTTGCACTTCCTATTCCTTTATCTTTAAAACTTTGTGCAACACCTTCATTTTCCATAAGCTTTGCTCCTCTTCTTCCTTGAGCGTTAGAACCATATAAAGGAACTAAGTTTGCAGCAGAACCAACAGCTCCTAAAGCAGATTCTACTCCAGACATCATAGCTTGCTTACCAACTTTTTC
>Ga0115004_10003538_pt1 | contig 12712 bp, 10 predicted proteins | sample ArcticOcean_MG_C_10_FD_88737 | JGI IMG/M metagenome (GOLD analysis project Ga0115004, IMG submission 88737) | Marine microbial communities from western Arctic Ocean - ArcticOcean_MG_CB11_90 | ecosystem: Environmental > Aquatic > Marine > Oceanic | place: Arctic Ocean: Canada Basin | collected...
ATTTATTGAAGAATTACCAGAAAAATTTTTGGAAAAAAATTCATTTTTTGACGATGCTAAAGACGATAATAATGAATTTGAATTTAATCAAGATTTTGAAATTGATGAAGGAACTAGAAGCCCAGGATGGATAAGATATCAAAAGAGAATCAAATGATTAAAAATCGAATAAAAGTATTGAGAGAAAAATTTAAAGGATTGGAAATTGATGGGTATATCGTTCCAAAAAATGATGACTTCTTTTCTGAATACGCAGAAAATGATAGATTAAAAAATATTTCTAATTTCACAGGTTCAGCAGGTTTGGCAATTATCTTAAAAAAGAATAATTATTTGTTTGTTGATGGAAGGTACACAATTCAGGCAGAAAATGAGTCAGGTAAAAATTTCAAGGTTATTGAGATTCACAAAAATCTACCAAGTTCAATCATTAAAAACTGTAAACTAGGTTTTGACCCACATATATTTACAACGAAAAAACTTAAACAATATTTTTCAAACAATATTACCTTAATTGCAATAGATAAAAATTTGATTGATAAGATCTATAAAAATAAACTTAAAAAGACTAAGTCTTTTTTTTCTTTATCAAAAAAGATAACTGGTGAGAGTCATCAATCAAAAATAAAGAAAGTTAGGAATTTTTTAAAATTAAATAAGATTGACTATCTGTTTGTTAGTGCTCCAGAAAATGTTGCTTGGTTATTAAATATCAGGGGCCATGATAATCCTACAAGCCCTATTCCGAATTCACGTTTAATTATTGGTAAAAACAAAACTTTACTATTAATTACTGAAAAAAGTAATGCACGAAAAATTATTACTGAAAAAAAAATACCAAAACACCACGTAATTAGTTTTCATAATTTTATAGAAATAATAAAAAATCTAAAAGGAAATAATTTTATAATCGATAACCACTCATGTTCAGTTTTTTCTGAAAAAATTATAAAATCTAAATTTAAAATTTTAGATAAAAAAGATCCAATTTATAAATTTAAATCAATTAAAAACTCTTCTGTAATAAAATACATGGTTGAGGCTCATAAAAAAGATGGTTTAGCATTAACAAAATTTATTTATTGGATTAAAAATATAAATAATAAAAATATAACAGAAGTTGATGCACAAAATAAATTAGAAAAATTTAGAAAGATGGATAACAATTATTTATATCCAAGTTTTAATACAATAGCGGGTAGTGGCTCTAATGGAGCAATTGTTCATTACAGGGCAACAAAACTTAATACAAAAATAATTGATAAAAAGGATATATTTTTATGTGATTCTGGTGGTCAATATAGATTTGGCACAACCGACGTTACCAGAACGTTATGTTTCTCAAAACCAAAACAGTACATAAAAGATGTATTTACTAAAGTACTAAAAGGTCATATTGCAGTAGCACTTACTAACTTAAAAAAAGATAACACTGGTAAAAAAATAGACTTACGTGCCAGAAAATATTTAAAAGAAGATGGCCTAGATTATGCTCACGGCACTGGCCACGGAGTAGGTTTTTTTCTAAATGTGCATGAAGGACCTCAATCGATATCCAAATATAATACTATAAGAATTGAAAAAGGAATGATTTTAAGTAACGAACCTGGATTTTACAAAAAAAATGATTTTGGAATTAGAATTGAAAACTTACTTTATGTAAGTCAAAAAAATAATAGTTTACATTTTGAAAACCTTACAATGGCACCAATTGATAAAGATTTGATTAATTATGCTTTATTAAATAAAATAGAACAAGATTATTTGTTCAAATATCATTTAAATATCTATGCAGAATTTTCAAAACATTTAAACAAAAAAGAAAGGATATGGCTAGCTAGTCTTATTTAGCATTTTAATCAACTCTGTTTGGTTTATTATTTGAATACCCATCTCTTTAGCAGTGTTAACTTTTTTAATTGTTGGTTTTCCACCTGTAATTAAATAATCAAGCTTCTTATTTACATTGCTAATTATTTTTCCCGAATTTTTTTCAATTAAAGATTTAGCTTCAGCCCTACTGATATCATTAAGTTTTCCAGTTAGCATGAAGGTCTTATTTTTTAGCAATCCATTGTCATTAATTGGAATTATATTCAATATTGAAAGGTTTTTATTCAATTCATTTATAACATTTAAATTAGTTTTATTTAAAAAAAAATTTTTAATTGATTGAATTTGTGTTGGCCCGATACCATCAATATTTAACAAATTATCAATATATTTATTTTCAGCTAATTTTGAAAAATTAAGTGATGATTTTAAATGTTGTGCTATTAATTTTGCATTTTCTTGTCCTATGTGTCTTATACCTAATGAATAAATAAACCTGTCTAAAGAAATTTTTTTTTTGTACTCTATTGAAAATTTTAAGTTAGCCACTGATAGTTTGCCCCAACCTTCTAATTTTTCTATAGCTTGATAGTTTAGATTAAAAATGTCATGGGGTAATTTAATTAGATTTAATCGCCAAAAATTTTCTACAATTTTTTTTCCAAACCCATCTATATTAAAAGCTTCTTTTGAAACGAAATGTTTTATTTTTTCTACAGCGATCTTTTCACACTCAAACCCTTCGCTAGTACATCTTCTTACAGCATCTTCTTTTTTTGTTATTTCATTGTAATCTTTTACAGTTTTGCTTCCACAAGAAGGACAATTTAAAGGAAAATTAAATTTTTTGGAATCTTTATCTCTTTTTTTAAAGTTAACTGAAACTACATGCGGAATCACATCACCTGCTCTTTCAACTGTTACAGTGTCTCCAATTCTTATATCTTTTCTATTTATTTCATCTTCATTATGCAATGTTGCATTGGATACCATTACTCCTCCAATGTTTACTGGTTTTATTTTTGCCACAGGTGTGAGTGCACCAGTCCTACCTAATTGTATTTCAATTTTTAATATTTCAGAGATTGAGCTATTTGCAGAGAATTTGTGTGCTATAGCCCATCTTGGTGCATTCGCAGCAAAACCTAACCTTTTTTGTAAATCAAAACTATTAATTTTGTAAACAACTCCATCTATATCAAAAGGTATTTCTTTTCTTTTTTTTTCTATATTCTTATGGTTTGAAATTAAGTTTTTAATATTTGTTATCTTTTTATTAAATGGATTTATTTTAAATCCCCATAAACTAAGGCTCTTTAAAAAATCAATTTGATTATCTATCTTCATATTTTTTACATATCCGTGTGTATATGCAATAAATTTAAGTGGTATTTTACTTGTAATTAATGAATTTTTTTGTCTGAGAGATCCTGAGGCTGCATTTCTAGGATTTGCAAACTTATCTTTTATCTTTTTGAAGTCATGGTTTTCAATAAAAACTTCTCCTCTTATATCAATTTCATCTGGAAAATTTAAATCAGTTATAAGAGTGGGTATATCATTAATTGTTTTTAAATTTTGAGTAATGTCCTCTCCTTCTGATCCATCTCCTCTTGAAAGGCCTTTTATAAATTTTCCCTTAACATAAATCAGTGAGGCTGAAATTCCATCAATTTTTGGTTCTGCACTATATTCAATTGTACTTGCGTCTTCCAAGCTTAAAAAATTTATAATTTTTTTTTCAAAGTTTTTTAAATCTTCTTCATTAAAAGCGTTACCTAATGATAGCATAGGAACTTTGTGTTTTATTTTTTGAAAATTTTTTGATGGTTTAAATCCTACTGATTGTGATGGTGAATCCTTACTTTTTAAAAATTCATTCTCACTCTCTAAATCAATAATTTTTTTTTTTAAGATATCATATTGTTGATCTGATATAATTGGATTATTTTTTTCATAATAAGATTGATTATGTTTTTGTAATGTATTTATTATTTTTAAATAATTTTTTTTTATCAGATTCTTATTCATCTTTACTCAAAAATTTTCATAAACTTTGTCTTAAATCTTTTAATTATTCTTTTCCTATCTTTTTTTTTAATTTTTTTTTTATTTAATTTTTTTTTATATTTGTAGTCTTTATTGAAAATTTTATATGAAGCTTTATACCACTCACTTGTGTCATAATTATAACCTAATACATTTGCATATTTTTTAGCTTCATCCACTAAACCGATCCTATAATTTGTTTCCACTAATCTGTGTAATGCCTCTTCGACATAAACTGTTTGATCATATTCTTCAGTAATTTTTTTAAATCTATTTATCGCTGGTATCCATTTTTTGCTTTTTAAATAATGCCTTGCTATAAACATTTCTTTTCCAGCGAGTCTATCTTCTATTAATTCCAATTTAAACTTAGCATCTAATGCAAAATCAGTATTTGGATATTCTCTTAATATTAATTCAAATTTATTTTTTGCTTCTAACAAAGGTTTTAGATCTCTTTTTTCATCGACAATATTTTCGTAATAACACATTGCAAGAATAAATTGTGCATAATCTCTATTTGTATGGTTAGGGTATTTTTTTAGATAATCTTGTAATTGATCTATAGCATCAAAATAATAATCCTGTGAATAATAAGCATAAGCAGCCATTAAGGATGCCATTGGTGCCCATTCTGATTGTGGAAAAATTAATTCTGCTTCATTAAATTTTTTTGCTGAATATAATGCGTCTCCATCTAATAGCTCTTCGTAACCCTCTTCATAAAACCCAATCATCTGCTGCTTAATATCAGTATCGTCAATTACAGAAATTTTTTTATCTTTACCACATGAGACTTGTAGGAAAAATATACTAATTAATAAGATTTTAAAAAAATTTACCATTAATATCTATTAACAGATTTTTTGAAAAATTCTAAACTTTTATGCTATGGCTCTTAGGTTACCCTTATTAATGAAAGCATGTGGTAAGTTTTTTTCTGTTATCTCAATTATAGAAAAATTATTTTTATCCTGAAAAACTTTTCTTAGCAGTTGGTTTGTAAGCTTATGACCACCTTGAGAGCAGATTACTTTTCCTATAATCTTATAACCAGCTAAATAAAGATCCCCCATACAATCTAAGATTTTATGATTTACAAATTCTTTTTCATTTCTAAGACCTTCTTTGTTCATAATTTGATCGTCTTTTACCACTATAGCATTATCAAGACTTCCACCTTTTGCTAAACCCATTTCTTTTATTTTCTTCACATCTTCATAAAGGCAAAAAGTTCTCGAGTTATAGATGTCTGTTAAATCTGATTCATATACTTTAATAACATTTCTTTGTGTTCCAATAAATTTATTTTTATACTTAAGTTCAAAATCTATATCTAGGCTGATCTTGCTAGGTTCGATTGAAATTATTTTTTTTTCGTTATTAAATTCTATCTTTTTTTCAATCCTAATTATTTTTATTGGTGCATCACTATCTTTAATTCCTACATCATTAATTGCTTTAATATATGCTTTTGCTGAACCATCTAAAATTGGTACTTCTTGGTTGTCAATTTCAATTAAGGCATTATCAATTCCCGTACCATACAATGCTCCCATTAGATGTTCTATTGTTGAAACACTTACATCACTTTCATTTGATATAGTTGTGCAAAAAATTGCACTACTGACATTAAAAATATTAGGAATGACAATATTATTTTCTTTAATATCTATTCTTTTGAAAATTATTCCAGTGTTTGGTTCTGCTGGTTTAATAACTAAATTTACTTCTAGGCCAGTATGCAAGCCAACACCTTTTAGAGTGATATTTTTGTTAATGGTTTTTTGATTTAACACTGACACTCAAATGTTATAAATTCATGAGCTCAATTAAGAAAAACAATAAATGTTACAGAAGAATACTGCTCTAGCTAAAAATATGAAAAAATTTCTCGAAAAAACCCTTTTTTATTAGTTTTTTTGGCACGACTGTCACTTCATGCTTATTTAAGCCTATTCCAAATGTATAACCAAATCTACAAACATCTTCTTCTTTTACTGGTAAAAAATCTAGATTATGAAAAGTGGAAATTATGTCTTTACATGAATTGTTCAATATTTTTGACCCTTCACCCATTAAAATAACTTTAAAGTTATTTGTTGTTACTGAACTTAACTTAATAGATTGGGTGCACATTTTCATAATTTCTTCAGTTCTAGCAAAGATTATTTTTTCCAAAAGATCTGGAGAGAATTTTTTATAAGCTAAGAATTTATTTTTTTTGTTAAAATTAATCTTTATATTTTCAGCTTGTTCTAAATCTATCTTTAGAACTTTAGAAATATCTTTTGTAATATGATTTCCACCAATCAACAAGACATTCAAAAAAGTAATTTTATTATTGACGTAAGTTATTATTGAAGTCTCTTTATAACCAACATCAATAAATGAAAAATTTTTTTGTGGAAGAAAACTTTCTTCATAATTTTTAGCTTTGGCATAACTAGAGCAAATGATTTTATTAATTGAAATATCAAATTGATAAAAGATATTTCTATAATATTCTATAATTTCTTTAGGCAAGCAAATAAAGAGTATGTCTAAAACAATTAAATTACATTTTATTTTTAATGGGAAATAATCATAATCAATATTATTAACTTTATAATTGTTAATTATAATATGAGTAATATTTTGGTTTTTATAATATTTGGATATTTGTTGTTTGGCTTCTTGAACTAAGAACTGAATATCTTTCTGTTCTAATTTTGACCCATCAATTTTTTTAGAGATTGAAATACCAACAGATAACATCTTAGGGCTATCTACCATTAAATTTATATTATCTATATATTCATTAGTATTTTTTTCTAAGAAAGTAATAATTTTTTGAGCTTCTGTACTAATTTCCAAATGGTTAGAAAAAAACTTACTTTCAATATTTAATCTTTCCTTTATATTGGTCTTGTGAAATGCACTGGCTCTTAATTTTGAGGAGCCACAATCAAAATATATTTGGTAGTTGTTGATACTCATTACTTTACAACTAGGTGATTTTTTACTCTAAGATCGATGGTATCTTTATCTTTAAATTGAATACTAGCTATTATTTTATATGCCATGTTAAGTGATTCAAACACATTATTTTCAGGTAATCTAATTAAAACATTATCAATCGTTACAATATCCCATCTATTTGATGGGAAAAAATATACAGCTTTAAATTCAACAAAGTTAAATTTTGATACTTCAATATTTTGTATAAATTCTAGGAATTCTTTTGAACTAAATTCTCCAAATATATAAGGCAAACTTATATCACTTTGCTCAACTGATATAAGTTTACCATTCGAACCAATTATTAAATTATTATAATTACTTATTTTTGCCAAAAATTTGGCTGGTTTAATTTCTATATTTAGTGTTGAAGGATAAATTTTCTTAATATTGTATTCTTCTACAATATTATGCTTGTTGATAATTTTTTTAATTTCTTTCTTCCCAATAAAAAATATATTTTGATAAAAAACGTTGTTTAAATCATTTTGAATTTCTATATTTTTTGCAATAGTAAGTCCAAAAACTTTAATACTATTGATCTTTAATGAATATTTTTTTTGTTTTTTTAAAAATTTCCCACTGGTAGTACTTAATACAAGCAAAAATATTAGGTATATTATTATTTTATTTTTTTTATCTATTGATTGATGCATCTTTAAGAATCCATTCAATGAGCTTTATAAAGCTTATACCAATATAACCTGCTATCTCTGGTACCAGTGAAAGCTTGGTCATGCCAGGTTGTGTATTAATTTCTAATAAATAAAATTTTCCATTATAAAATTTAAAATCAGACCTTGTGACCCCTCTACACCCAATAACTTTGTGAGCTCTAGATGCAATATCAGTAATTTTTTTTAAATCTTTTTTATTTAAGTTGACTGGTATTATATGTTTTGTTTTTGCATTTATGCTGTATTTTGCCTCATAATCATAAAATTTTCTTTTAGGCTTAAGTTCTATTGCACCAAGATTTTTATTACCCATTACAGCAACTTGAATTTCTCTACCTGGTATGAATTCTTCTATTAAGATTTCATTATAGGCTCTTAATTGATTTAATCTTTTCATGATATCTTTTTTATTACAAATATAGACATGTACACTTGAGCCTTCATTGATAGGTTTAATAATAACAGGGAAATTTAACTTTTTTTCTATTACTTTAATAATATTAATTTTTTTTTGATAATTAAACTTAATGTATTTAGGTGTTAAAATATTATTTTTTATAAAAATTTTTTTTGAAATTATCTTATCCATTGCTATGGATGAGGCAACTATACCAGAGTGTGTATATGGGGTTTTTTGTGCCTCCAAAATAGATTGTATATAACCATCTTCGCCAAATTGCCCATGCAATGCATTAAAAATTATATTTGGATTAAAAAGATTAATTTTTTTTAATAGAGCCTCGTCTGGTTCACAAGTTAAAACTTTATATTTGTTTTTTTTTAATTCATTGGCAACTTGTTTCCCAGTTTCTAAACTTATCAAACGTTCTTTAGAGATACCACCACAAAGAACCAGAATTTTTTTTTTCATCTTTATTTTAATATTTTAATTTCTTTTTCTAATTTAACACCTGTTTTTACTTTTACTTTTTCCATAACAAATTCTATCAATTTATGCATATCATTAAAAGTAGCGTTATTTTTATTTACAAAGAAATTGCAATGTTTTTCTGAAATACCTGCGTCTCCAAAAGATGATTCTAGGGGTACTGATTCTTTAATTAATTCCCATACTTTTTTGTTAGTTTGGTTTATTGGATTTTTAAATGTACTACCACTTGTTTTGATTTTGGTTGGTTGATTTTCATCTTTTCTTTTTTTTAATTCAAAAATTTTTTTTTCGATTTGATTTTTGTCTTTTTTTTTTCCTTTAAATGATGCGCTTAAAAAAATTAAATTTTTGTCTAAATTGCTATTTCTATACTCAAAAGTAATCTTATTAGCTGGAATTGTTATAACACTACCTGATCGATCAATTGCCTGGACAGAAATAAGTATGTCTTTAAATTCTCTATTAAAACAACCAGCATTCATCTTTAACCCTCCACCAATAGTTCCTGGTATGCATGCCAAAAATTCCATACCACCTATATTATTTTCCATAGCAAAATCAGATAATTTTTTATCCATACACGCACTACCAGCTACAATAATGTCATTAGGTAATAAAGAAACATTTGAAAAGTTTTTTCCTAATTTGATAACAATTCCATCAAAGGTACTGTCACTTATTAATATATTTGAGCCAGCTCCAAGAATAAAAATTTTCTCATTTTCTCCAAATTTTTTTAAAAATATAACTAAATCAAATAAGGACTCTGGTTTAAAATAAATTTTAGTTTTTCCTCCGATATTAAACCAGTTGCTTTTTTTTAAATCATAATCAAAATAAATTTTACTTTTAATTTCACTTGAAAATTTTTTTATTTCACTGACTATCATTATATTAGTTTTGGTAATTCTTTCATCCAGTTGGAAATAGTGCCTGCACCCATGCCAATAACTATTTTTTTTCCATAAATAGTTTTTTTTATAAGTTTAGCTAATTGATATTTATCTTTAACTAAAAATAATTTAACTTTTGAATTTTTAATTATTTCTTTAGCAAAATTATTATAACTAAATCCTAGTTTCATTTTTTCTCCTGCTTTATAAATTGGACATAAAATTACAGTGTTTGCTTTCCTAAAGGATTGAGTAAATTCTTTTTTAAGATCTTTTAATCTGGAAATTCTGTGAGGTTGAAATATACAAGTTATCTCATCTTTTTTATAAGCAGCTCTTATACCATTTAAAACTTCTTTGATTTCTGTTGGATGGTGTGCATAATCATCGTAGAAACTAGTCTTTCGGTATGTAAATATTTTATTAAATCTTCTTTGGACACCTTTAAAGTCTTTTAAGCCTTTTTTAATAATTTCTTTGGGTATACCAATAGTTAAAGCTACTGCTGCAGCTGCTGCAGCATTTCTAATGTTGTGGAGCCCAAGAAGTGGTATTCTAATCTTGCTGATAGTTCTTTTTTTTTTCCCAGGCAGTTTAATTGCTAAATCATATTCTGAATATTCTTTTGTTAATTTTATATTTTTAATATGAAATTGAGACTTTGAATTAGTTCCATATGTATAATAATTTTTTATTTTAATTTTTTTTAGTAATCCAACGTTATTTTTATCATCTATACAAATAAATGACTTTCCAAAAGATGGTACTTTATTAATAAATCTTACAAATAGGTTTTTAAGATCATTCATTGATTTATAATAATCCATGTGTTCTCTGTCGATATTTGTAACAATTGAGTAAGTGGGCGGTACATGTATAAAGCTACCGTCAGACTCATCTGCTTCTAATATCGTCCAATCACTTTTTCCAAGTTTTGCGGAATTATTTAAAGAATTGAGCACACCACCATTTATTATTGTAGGATCTAACGTCGTTTTAGAGAATATTGCAGCTAACAGTGAGGTTGTTGTGGTTTTGCCATGAGAACCAGTAACAACGATATTCTTTGTTAATGAAACTATATGAGCTAACATTTCACCTCTCTTATAAATTGGCAGTCCCTTTCTTTTTGCTTCGATTAGTTCTAGGTTATTTTTTTTAATAGCTGACGAAACAACTAAAATTGTAGCATTCTTAATATTTTTTTTTGTTTGTTGAATAAAAATTTTTATTTTATTTTTTTTTAATCTTTCAATATTTTTATTATTAGAAATATCACTACCTTGAACTTTAAACCCCATACCTTTCATTACTAACGATAGACCGCTCATTCCAATTCCGCCTATGCCAACAAAATGTATTATTTCAGTTTTTGCTAATTCAATTTTCATTAATAGTAGATATTATTTTCTGATTTACATTATTCCATGTATTTTGATAGCTAAAATTTTTCATGTTCCTTTTTTTATTTAAATACACTTCTTTATTATCAATAATATCAAATAATTTATTTGAAAGATTATTGTCATTAATTTCATTTTGATTTAAAATCCAATTACATCCATGCTGATTGTAAAATGATGCATTTTCAAATTGATGATTATCTTTTGCCGTAGGCAATGGTATTGCTAGATGAGGTATATTTAGAAAAACTAATTCTGCTAATGTCGATGCACCAGCTCTAGTTAAGCATATATTAACTTTATTCATCAAAACTGAAATGTCTTCGTTAAAATCAAATAATTCATACTCAATTTTATTGGTTTGATAAAATAATTTTAAGCGTTGAAAATTTTTTTTATTTGTTTGTTGGTAAACTTTAAATTTATATTTTTTTGATAAATTAATTGTTGAGTTTTGCACTATTACGTCAAATGATTTTGTGCCTTGACTACCTCCTATTATCAATAAATCAATATTTTTTTTAGTTATGTCATTTTTCTTCATATTATAAAATTCTCTTCTTAATAAAGCTGGGATGATAGAAATTTTATCTTTAAATTTATTTGGAAAATTTTTAATTTTATCAGAGTAACAAAATATTTTCACACAACTTTTGACAAAAAATTTATTTGATCTACCCAGAACCATATTAGGTTCAAATAGAAATAGCCTTATATTCATAATTTTTGATGCTAAGCATAAAGGGGCCGACATATATCCACCGGTAGATATAATTGTTTTAATTTTATTTTTTTTTATAAAAAATAAGGCTTTTAATAGTGAATAAAAAATTGAAAAAATTTGAAAGGGTAGTAAAAAAATATTTTTAGATATTCTAGTTACATCTAAAATTTCTATATTGTATTTATCTTGATCTAAAAATTTGACTCCTCTTAAATCAGAGATCATAGAGATATCAAACTTATCTAGTAAATGTTCATAAAAAATTGTGCCTGGAACGACGTGCCCCCCTGAACCACCAGTACTAATTAAGATTCTCTTTTTCACTTAATTCACTTTCCTTTTTGTTAAACATAAAATTACACCTGACAAAATTGATACACCTATAATTGAAGATCCGCCGTAACTAAGAAATGGTAAAGTCATACCAGTTGTAGGAAATAACCTTATGTTTACACCCAAATGAATTAGCACCTGCAAAATAATTGAAATTATTGATCCGGCAAGTATTAATTTAACTTTTTCATCTGTCTCAATATATATTTTTTTAAACACGGTGTAGATAAAGAATAAAAATAAAAATAATAAAAACAAGATCATCACAACACCAAATTCTTCTGAAATTACGGATATTATATAATCTGTATGAGCTTCTGGAACTCTATTCTTTAATGTGCCTTCACCAATACCTTTTCCAAAAAAACCTCCACTACTAATTGCATCTGTCGCTTTTTCAGATTGGAAGTTGTGAGTTCCACTGTTTGGATTAAAAAAAGAAAAAATTCTATTTTTTATATATTCAAATTTAGAAAAAAAAAATACCATGTAAAATAGGGCTAATAATATAATGCCAGAAAAACATAGTATTAAGAGAATACTTAACCCAGAAATAAAAACTAAAACAAACCAAGATGAAAAAATTAATAGTGTTTGTCCAATATCAGGTTGCATTATTAGTAAAAAAGATATGGGTAAAATTGAAAGAAGACTTAAAAAATATTTAAAGTAAATATTTAAATTTCTTTCACTGCTTAAAATTAAAGAAATAAAAATTATAGTAAAAGGTTTAACAATTTCTATTGGTTGAAATTTAGGAAGAAAAAAAATCTCTAGCCATCTTTTAGATCCTTTAACTTCTGTACCCAAAATTGGAACTAAAAACAAAAAAAATAAAGATATAAAAAATAGATATATAGAAAATTTAAAAAGATTTTTTTGACTTAATGAAGAAAAAAAAATTAGAA
>Ga0115004_10003539_pt1 | contig 12711 bp, 10 predicted proteins | sample ArcticOcean_MG_C_10_FD_88737 | JGI IMG/M metagenome (GOLD analysis project Ga0115004, IMG submission 88737) | Marine microbial communities from western Arctic Ocean - ArcticOcean_MG_CB11_90 | ecosystem: Environmental > Aquatic > Marine > Oceanic | place: Arctic Ocean: Canada Basin | collected...
CATGGGTGTCCGCAGGAACTGGAACTGTAACGGCGGTAAATGTAACTGACACAACTTATTTAGATATGTCAGTAGATGTGTCAACTCCATCAACTCCATCTTTATCTACTGCTCTAGTTACAACAGGACAGATTACAACAGGCCCAGGTGGACTGACTCAAGCTTTTTATGTAGACGATGTAACAGGAACCAATTATTCAATAGGATCTGGCCTAGCAACTGTTGCGACAGTAGGTTCGGGATCTGGAATAGTAGTTACTATTATTAGTACGGTTGCTGGAAGTATTACTTTAGCTAATTTAGCTTTTGTTTCAGGAGGATCAGGTTATGCGGCTGGAGACAAATTTCAAATAACTCAAGTAGGATCAGATAATAATTGTATTATTGAGGTAGACGATATAGCGACAGGAACTTTTTACGATCAAACAGGAAAATTCTCAAAACCTAAAGGAGCTGATTGGGATATAACAGTAACCAACATAGGTAGTGCAATGGTTATTACAAATTCAGATGGAGTCAATTCTAGCTTTTTTACATTACAAGGTGGTGGTAATGCGGTATTTAATAACGCTGGTAATAATAATATAGAATTATCTGTTACTGGTTCTGGTACTGGAAGTGTACAAAGTATATCTTTAACAGACTCAACAGCTACGGTTGGAACGGCAATTACTACAAGTGGGTCATTTACATTCTCAGAACAAGCTGCAACATCTACATACTTAAGAACAACATCTGCTGTTAGTGGTCTAGGAATAACATTAAGCACAGAAACGCCTACTATACAGGCAGTTGCAACAGTTGGAGCAACTTTACTAAACACAGCTTTAACAATACAAAACGGAAACGGAACTACAAATAATGCATTTGTTTTAGGAACAACGGCAGCGCCATCAGTAGCGACCGCAGGACAAGTTTTAGCTTACAATAGCACAGGAGGTGGTTACATGGAATGGGTTGCTCAGACAGGTGGAGGTAATATGACTTCTTGGGATCTCACAGGAGATACGGGTGGTACTGCCACAGTTTTAGATGGAGAGACAGTAAATATAGTTGGAGGAACTGGCATTGACACAGTAAGCACAGCAGGAACAAGAACAATTACTATAAATGCTACTGGAACAACTTTAACATCAGCTGGAAATGCAAATTCAGTAGTTGGAACTAACAATGCTTTAACTGTAACATTTGTATCTGGATCAGGCGCAGGATATGTTGCAAATAACTATTACCCTACAACAGCGCAAGTTGTTACAATCGGTTCAGCTACAGGACTTATAGTAAGAGTTATAAGTGTAGACGCAACGGGTGGTATAACAGGTGCTTCGGTATATGGTGGCGGTAAAGACTGGACAGTAGGAGATATTCTTACGGTAAACTTTGGAACTTCTTTAGCAACTCTAACAGTTGCGTCTGTTGGTACAACAGAAACAGTAACAACAACATGGAGAGGATTGTCAGGAAAAGATGTATATTCTACATCTTCTAATTTTGATATACGAAACTTAGGACGTTTTGAAAACAACATAACATTATATTCTAGTGATATTGAAGAAATAGTATCTACAGGAGTTGGTACTTTTACTGATCCAATTTTAAAAATAGGGGCTGGAACAGTAGGAGCATTACAACCCTTCAATGGTATTAGCCTTTTGGTTATGGGAGGACATACTCTTGGGTTAGTGTCAAATACAACAACTAATATAAAAATAGGGGCAAGAGGTACTAACTGGGACTATTCTGATGTGCTTTGTGAGGATAATATAGGGATAGGTCAGGATGCTAACCTATCATTAACTACAGGATTTCAAAATACAAGTATAGGAGAACGAGCCAATTTTAATAATCAAACAGGTTCACTTAATATTGCTATTGGGCGAAAGTCTCTTGAAACTTCAACTGGTGCAAGTGGTAATGTAGTTATAGGAAATCTTGCTGCTCAGAACGCATTACCAGCTGGCGATATTATAATTGGAGGTCTTGCGGGTAGATATTTAAGTAATCCTACAAATGATCCTGCACAAATTAATAGTCAATCAAGAGTTATAATTGGTGGATCTGCAATGTTAGGAGACGCTACTTTTAAGCATGAACAAAATTTAGGTGACGTTGCAATAGGACATAGTGCAAAAAAGTTTAAAGCATCAACAGCTACTTCAGGCGAGGGTAACGGTATATATATCGGTGCTAATTGTGCTAAAGGTAATAATAATTTCCGTTCTAGTGGAAATAGTAGAAATCATGTAGTTATAGGTGATTCCGCTATGGCTAATGGAGGTGCTAGTGCAAGAGAAGGACAAATAGCTATAGGCTCCCGTTCTTCTATAGGTAATTCAACTATAGAAACAGAAACTTATAATACCTCTATATATGGTATTGCAATAGGAGTCGAGTCTGAAGGTGATGCTAGTGTTTACCAAAATATAACTAGATCTGGACAGGGAAATATTGCTATTGGTTATAGATCCGCAGGAACAACTGGATCAACTATAAGCGGCGGTACAGTTGCTATTGGATCAAGATCGTTAGCTGAAGGTTCTGACTCTATTGCAATAGGTACTGATGCAACAGCAGGAGATGCAGGAGGATCAAAAGACGATGGTATTGCTATTGGTAATGCAGCCTCATCTAAATTTTTAGGAGGCGTAGCATTAGGTGCTGGGGCAACTACAACTGATGCAAATCAGTTTGCTATTGGATCATCTACAAATGCCGTAGGTACTATAACTGTTGCGCCACCAGGAATAACTACTACAACATGGACAATAAAAATAAATGGAACAGATTATAAGATTCCAATGTATCTTGCATAAAATTAAATTAAATGAAAGTAGAATTAAATGAAGACTCTATTAAAAATATTAACCGACTATTAAATTCTTTACCAATAAGCACACTTGCAATTGTAGAAGAAATAACAGCTGAGATTAATAAAGGTTTAGTAGAGGAAAAATAAAATAAAATGGATATTAGAAAAATTTCTATTGGATCTGATTATAAGTCAGGTTCAATGCACTATATAGTAAATCAATTAGTTTTAGGAGGTGACTATAAAATACACTTAATACAAGCTAGCGAAGAATCGCAATCATATAAACTTTGGGTTATTAAAAACGAAGAGGTTGTTATTTGGAAAGAATTTATGTTTACCCTTCCAATTACTTTAGAATACAATATTAATTTTTAATGAGGTCGGTACACTCGTTTATTGTAGAGCCTGTTAATAATAGGAGATACGATAATATAAAAAAAATTAATGACTTAGATTTCATTACAAGTGTATCTGAAGAAGACCACATGGCTTCTAACAGGTATGGCGTTGTTAAAGAATTACCTTTAGGATATAAAGGAGAGATAGAAAAAGAAGATATTTTATTAGTTCATCATAACGTTTTTAAATTTTATAACGATATGTATGGCAGAAGAAAAAGCGGTAAAAGTTTTTTTAAAGACAACTTATTTTTTGTAGATCCAGATCAATTTTTTTTATACAAACACAATAATATTTGGAAAGCACATGGCAAGTATTGTTTTATTAAGCCCATAAAACCAAAAGATTGTTTTTTAGAAAAGGGTGGTAAATACGAAAGACTACAAGGAACTATTAAATATATTAATGATGAGCTAGTAAGTCTAGGTGTTTCTGTGGGAGATACTATTATATTTACACCAGAAAGTGAATATGAATTTACTGTAGAGGATGAATTACTTTACAGAATGTTTACAAATAATATAACAACAATATTGCAAAATGGATAGTAAAGAATTAAAAATGCAAATAATAGATGCTGGTAAAAAAGCAGTTAGTCAATTAATAAAAGTTGCAAGAGAAGATATAATTAAATTTGATTCTGAAGATGAGTTAGCTGCTGATAGATTAAAAAACGCAGCAGCTACAAAAAAATTATGCATTATGGATGCTTTTGAAATCATAAAAAAAATAGAAGAAGAAAAAAACTTATTAGAAGGTAATCATATAGAAAACAAAACACAAACACCAAAGGGATTTGCAGAGTCAAGGTCAAAATAATATTTATACTGTTGTAAAAAATTACATTCCTAAAAATGTAATGGCTACAAAAAATAGAGCTAAGACTTGGCTTTACGGTTATAATGAAAAATATGATCTTATAATTATTTCTAAAGACGGAACTTTAGGAGAGGTTTATGAAATAAGTAATGTAAAAATAGGATTGCCAAAACATCCTGATAAGTTTGAAAATGACGATAAGAAAAAAGAAAATCAAGTTTGGGAATCAAAAGAAATTCCTAAAGTTTTAAAAAGAATACAAACTATATTTCAATGGCATGAAGCACCGCCTAATTTTAAAAGTCAATGGGTAGACTATATAGAAAGTGAATTTGACAAAAGAGAACAAGGACATTGGTTTAAAAACAATGGAGCTCCAACATATATTACTGGAACTCATTATATGTATTTGCAGTGGACAAAAATTGATGTAGGGCATCCTGACTTTAGAGAAGCAAATAGAATTTTTTATTTATTTTGGGAGGCCTGTAAGGCAGACAAAAGAAGTTTTGGAATGTGTTATTTAAAAATTAGACGTTCAGGGTTTTCTTTTATGAGTTCTTGCGAAGGAGTTAACCAGGCTACTATAACAAGAGATGCTCGTATTGGAATACTTTCTAAAACAGGAGCGGATGCAAAAAAAATGTTTACAGATAAAGTTGTTCCTATATCTAACAATTACCCTTTCTTTTTTAAACCTATTCAAGATGGTATGGATAAGCCAAAGACTGAATTAGCTTATAGGGTTCCTGCATCTAAGATTACTAAAAAAAATATGTATGACATTGGTAATGAGGAGCTTGACGGACTAGACACAACTATTGACTGGAAAAACACTTCAGATAACTCTTATGATGGTGAGAAGCTACAATATTTATTACATGATGAAAGTGGAAAATGGGAACGACCTGAAAATATTTTAAATAACTGGAGGGTAACAAAAACTTGTTTGCGTTTAGGTAGTAAAGTTATTGGAAAATGTATGATGGGGTCTACATCAAATGCTTTAGACAAAGGTGGAAAGAATTTTAAATCATTATTTGAAGATTCAGATGGTGGAAAAAGAAATTCAAATGGACAAACTAAATCAGGATTATACAATTTGTTTATTCCTATGGAATGGAATTTTGAGGGGTATATAGATAGATATGGTATGCCAGTTTTAGAGACTCCAGAAAAACCAATTATGGGAATTGATGGCGAAAAAATTACTACTGGCGCTATAAATTATTGGACAAATGAAGTAGACTCATTGTCTCAAGATCCTGATGCATTAAATGAATTTTACAGACAGTTTCCTAGAACAGAGTCTCATGCATTTAGAGATGAAAGTAAGCAGTCATTATTTAATTTAACAAAAATATATCAACAAATAGATTATAATGATTCTTTAATTATAGGACAACACGCAACTAGAGGATCATTTTCTTGGGCGAACGGAATTAAAGACACTAAGGTTATATTTAACCCAAATAAAAGTGGTAGATTTTTAGTAACTTGGACTCCAGGAGCACAACTACAAAATAATGTTATTGTTAAAAACGGAAACAAGTTTCCAGGTAACGAACATTTAGGAACTTTTGGGTGTGACTCGTATGATATTTCTGGGGTTGTAGTGGGTAAAGGATCTAATGGGTCTTTGCATGGCTTGACAAAGTTTAGTATGGAAGAAGTTCCTCCTAATCACTTTTTTTTAGAGTACATTGCTCGACCACAAACAGCAGAAATATTTTTTGAAGAAGTATTAATGGCTTGCGTTTTTTACGGAATGCCAATTTTATGTGAAAATAATAAACCAAGATTATTGTATCATTTTAAGAATAGAGGGTATAGGGGTTTTAGTATGAATAGGCCCGACAAAAGATTTAACAAACTATCTAAAACTGAAAGAGAGTTAGGTGGTATTCCTAATACATCTGAAGATGTTAAGCAGTCTCACGCATCAGCTATTGAATCTTACATAGAAAAATACATTGGTTTAGACTTTAGTGGAACGTATAGAGATTCAGATGATATGGGAGATATGTTTTTTCAACGTACATTAGAGGATTGGGCAAAGTTTGATATTAGTAATAGAACTAAGTTTGATGCTGCTATAAGTTCAGGTTTAGCTATAATGGCTAATCAAAAGCATCTATACACACCGACTAAACAAAATTCAAAAATAAGTATTAACTTTGCAAGATATAACAATAAGAGTTCCCTAAGTCAAATAATAAGATAATGGAAAAAGTTTCTATAGATATTAAATCAGCAACATTTCCTGACCAATTTGCGCCTGATTCAGAAAAAAAAACTAAAGAGTTTGGATTAGTAGTAGGCCAGGCAATTCAGTACGAATGGTTTAGAAAAGAAGGAGTAAATCAATGCAGGTTTTATAGTCAATGGTTAGAGTTCAATCGTTTAAGATTATATGCTAGAGGCGAGCAGTCTGTTGCTAAATATAAAAACGAATTAGCTGTAGACGGAGACTTATCATATTTAAATTTAGATTGGACACCTGTTCCAATTATTCCAAAGTTTGTAGACATTGTGGTTAATGGAATGAGCGATCGTTTGTTTAAGGTAAAAGCATACGCACAAGACGCTATGTCTTCTGAGAAAAGAGGAGAGTTTCAGCAGATGATTGAGACTAATGTAATAGCAAAACCGTTATTTAAGCAGATAGAAAAAGATTTTGGGATGGATGTTTTTCAAGTTAATCCAGAAGAGTTGCCAGAAGGTGATTTAGAATTGGAGCTGTATATGCAAATGAATTACAAGCCAGCTGTTGAGATAGCAAATGAAACAGCAATTAACACTTTGTTAGAAGAAAATCATTATGATCAAGTTCGTAAAAGATGTGACATGGACTTAATGACTATTGGTATATCTGTATGTAAACATCAGTTTTTATTAGGTAGCGGAATTGATATTCAATATGTTGACCCTGCTAATGTTGTATATAGTTACACAGAAGATCCTTATTTCAAAGATTGTTTTTATTGGGGAGAAATTAAAACTATTCCTATTACTGAAGTTATAAAAATTAATCCAGATTTAACTCAAGATGATATGGCTGAGATATCTAAATACAGCCAATCATGGTATGATTATTATAATGTAGCACAAATGTATGAGAACAGTTTGTTTTCTAAAGACACTGTTACTTTAATGTATTTTAACTACAAGTCAACTCAAAGTTTTGTGTATAAGAAAAAACAAACAGCTGACGGTAATTACACTACAGTTGCAAAAGACGATGAGTTTAATCCTCCACAAGAAATGATGGACGAAGGAAACTTTGAAAGAATAGAAAAAAGAATAGATGTTTGGTATGAAGGAGTTATGGTTATGGGTACTAACATTCTTTTAAAATGGGAGTTAGCTAAAAACATGGTACGTCCTCAGTCAGCAAGTCAGCACGCTATGCCTAATTATGTTGCAACTGCACCAAGAATGTACAAAGGAAATATAGAATCATTAGTTAGAAGAATGATTCCTTTTGCTGATTTAATTCAGCTTACACATTTAAAGTTACAACAAGTTATTTCTAAGGTAGTGCCTGATGGTGTCTTTATAGATGCTGATGGAATGAATGAGGTTGATTTAGGAACTGGAAACGCTTATGATCCATCTGATGCTTTAAGGCTTTACTTTCAAACAGGTAGTGTAGTTGGAAGAAGTTACACTCAAGACGGAGAGTTTAATAATGCAAGAGTTCCAATTACTCAGCTTACTTCGTCTAGCGGGTCACAAAAAATGCAAATGCTTATTGGAAACTATAATCATTACATGGATATGATTAGGCAAGTAACTGGTCTTAATGAGGCTAGAGACGGATCTACACCTGACGCATACTCATTAGTTGGTGTTCAAAAATTAGCTGCTTTAAATTCAAATACAGCAACTCGACATATTTTAGAGTCTAGTTTATATTTAACTAAAACTTTAGCAGAAGCATTGTCAATAAGAACAGCGGATGTATTAGAATATTCTGATTTTGCTGATGAGTTTGCAATGCAAATTGGAAAATACAATGTAGGAATTTTAGATGATGTTAAAAATTTATACCTATATGACTTTGGTATATTTATAGAAATGTCTCCAGATGAAGAACAAAAAGCTATGTTAGAACAAAACATTCAGGTAGCTTTATCAAAAGGAGGAATAGACTTAGAAGATGCAATTGATATAAGAGAAATTAAAAATATCAAAATGGCTAATCAACTTTTAAAAGTTAAGCGTAAGCAAAAACAAAAACAAGAGCAGCAGCAAAAAGCACAGGAGATGCAAATGCAACAGCAGAACAATATGCAATCACAACAAGCAGCTGCACAAATGGCTATGCAAAAAATTCAAATGGAGACTCAGTCTAAGATGCAAGTAAAACAAGCTGAAATAGGATTTGAAATAGAGAAACTTAAAAACGAGGCTGCATTAAAAGAACAGTTAATGTTGACAGAGTTCCAATTCCAAATGCAATTAAAAGGCATGGACGAACAATCTATAAACAATAGAGAACAGAATAGAGAGCAAGCTAAAGATAAAAGAATTACTCAACAGTCTACACAGCAATCTCAAATGATAACTCAAAGAAAAAATAATTTACCACCTATTACTTTTGAGTCTAATGAAGACAGCTTAGATGGGTTTGATATGGCTGAATTTGACCCAAGATAAATAAATAAAATTACACTAACTTTGTATAAATAAAATTAAATAAAATGGAAATTAAAGTAAAGGAAGTTACAAAAGAAGAAAAGTCAATACAACAAATTGAACAAGAGTTACTTGCAAAACATGAAGAGAAATATGAAAATGCAACAAGTGCTAACAAAACAGAATCAGTACAAACTCCTGTTAGCGAGGAAACTCCAGTAGCAGAAGAAAATATTGTAGAAGAAAAACAAACTCCATCGTCAGAGTTAAATGACGAAGACGTTCTTACATATATAAAAAAAAGATATGATAAAGACATATCTTCAGTAGATGAATTGTTTGCGCAAACAAAAGACAATGACGATTTACCTGAAGATGTTTCAGCATATCTAAAGTATAAAAAAGAAACAGGCCGAGGTATTGAAGATTTTTATAAATTACAAAAAGATTTTAATGCCATGGATTCTGATCAACTACTAGCTGAATATTATGGAGCGACTGAAGATGGTTTAGACGCGATAGATGTTCAAGATTTAATTGATGATAACTTTGGTTATGAAGAAGATTTAGACGAACCAAAAGCTATTAAAAAATTAAAACTAGCTAAAAAAAGAGAACTTGCGAAAGCGAAGAAATATTTCGATGACCAGAAAGATAAATATAAAGCTCCTCTTGAGTCAAGTGGGGGTGGGTTATCTGAGACAGACAAAGAAAGTTTGACAGCTTATAAGAGTTACATAGAGGAATCTAACACTGCTAAAGAAGCAAACGCAAAAAGGTATGATTACTTTCTCAAGAAAACCGATGAGGTTTTTAACAACGAATTTAAAGGTTTTGAGTTCAAGGTTGGAGAAAAAGATTTTACCTATAAACCTGGAGATGCTACAGAATTAAAAAATCGTCAGTCCGATGTAAATACATTTTTAAATAAATACATGGATAACGATGGTTTAATGAAGGATGCATCTGGCTACCATAAAGCATTGTCAATGGCAATGAATCCAGACAAATATGCTAAGTTTTTTTATGACCAAGGGGTTTCTGATGCTGTAGATAATGTTTCTAAAAAATCAAAAAACATTAATATGGACATTAGACAATCTCAACAAAGCGTTTCAAAAGATGGTAGCGGAATAAGAGCCGTACAATCATCTAATGACAATGGAAGAGGACTCAAAATTAGAAGTTTAAAACGAGTATAAATAATAAAAAATAAAAACAAATGCCAGTAAATGCAGTCCCAGGCTTCGACTTGCAGCCAAGCGCGCAACAAGTAGCCACAAGAACAAACTACATAACTAACTTTGATTTTTTAAGTCAGTATCTACCAGATACTTATGAAAAAGAATTTGAGCGTTATGGAAACAGATCAGTAGCATCATTCCTGAGAATGGTAGGCACTGAAATGCCATCTAACTCAGATATGATTAAGTGGGCAGAACAAGGAAGATTACATACCAAGTATACAACAATGACAACAGCAGCAGTACTAGGAGCAAATACTGCTCAATGGACTGTACCTTTAGCACAAGTTAGACCTGGAGCACCAGCTTCATCTTCTCCTGCAAATGGATTAGCAGCTATTAGAGTTGGTCAAACTGTAATGATTTCTTTAGATACTAATGGAACAACATTATCTAACAAAGCAGTTGTAACTATAGCACCTGATGCAGCAAACCCTAACGTCTTTACAGTAGGTTACTACGAAGCGACAGGACAAGCTTGGGCAGGTGGTGGTGGAAATACAGCTACTATGTTTATATATGGTTCTGAATTTGCTAAAGGAACAGCAGGTATGGTTGGATCAAACGAATCTCAAGATTTGATTTTTGACAACAAGCCTATTATCATCAAAGACCAGTATACGGTTAATGGTTCTGACATGGCTCAGATTGGTTGGATTGAAGTTACAACTGAAAATGGAGCTAATGGTTACTTATGGTACCTAAAATCAGAACACGAAACTAGATTACGTTTTGAAGATTACCTAGAAACAGCTATGGTGGAAGCAGTTCCAGCAGACGCACTTTCTGGAGCTGGAGATTTTATCCAGAATGCTCCTGGTGCATCGGTTGCAAACCAATCTGGATCTGATGGTATCTTTTTTGCAGTACAAAACAGAGGTAATATCTGGAGCGGGGGTAACCCAGTAGCTTTAGCAGGTTTTGATAGTGTTATTCAGAGATTAGACCGTCAAGGTTCTATTGAAGAAAATGTAATTTTTGTAAATAGAAATTTCTCATTTGATATAGATGATATGTTAGCAGCACAAAACTCTTACGGAGCGGGTGGTACTTCATATGGTTTATTTGATAATGATAAAGAGATGGCTCTTAATTTAGGTTTCACAGGATTTAGAAGAGGTTATGACTTCTATAAGTCTGACTGGAAATACCTAAATGATCCTACTATGAGAGGTGGTTTAGAAGGTGGAAAAGTGAATGGACTTATGGTTCCAGCTGGTTCAACTACTGTATATGACCAAATCTTAGGTAAGAATGCAAAAAGACCATTCCTTCATGTAAGGTACAGAGCATCAGAAACAGAAGACAGACGTTACAAAACTTGGATTACTGGTTCTGCTGGTGGTGCAAGAACAGATACTAATGATAGTATGACTGTTAGTTTCTTATCTGAAAGAGCTGTATGTACTTTAGGAGCGAATAATTTCTTTATATTCCAACAGTAAGCAGTACAATATTAGAAGGGGAGGAAATAAACTACCTCCCCTTTTTTTTTAAATCAAATAAAATTAAAATTAAATATCATGAAAAAGTTAAATCTAGAAAATAAAGTCTTTAGACTTTCACAAAACCAAACCCCTTTATCTTTTATGTTAGCATCAAGGCATCATAGAAGATCACCACTAATGCATTTTGACGAAGAAACAGGTATCAACAGAACACTTCGTTATGCAAGAAATCAACAAAGCCCATATGAAGATGAACAAGATGGAAATGCTATTTTAGAGCCTATTGTTTTTGAAGATGGAATGTTGGTGGTTCCAAAAGAAAATCAAATATTACAAAAGTTTTTACATATACATCCAGGAAATGGAAAAATATTTTATGAAGTAAATCATAAAAAAGATGCAGCTGAAGAATTAGAATTTGTAGAAGCAGAATTAGATGCTCAAATTTTAGCAAGAGATTTAGACACAGAAAAATTAGTAACTGTGTGTAGAGTTTTCTTAGGCGCGGCTGTTGATAAAATGTCTATTCCTGAATTAAAAAGAGATGTTTTAATGTACGCAAAACATAGTCCTTTTGAATTTTTAGATATTTTAGATGACCCAATGTTAGATATGCAAGATAAGGTATCTCAATTTTTTTCAGCTGGAATATTATCATTTAGAAATAATAAAAAAGATGTTTATTTTAATATGAAAAAAAACAAAAGCAAATTACTTACAGTTCCATTTGGAGAAGAGCCTCATTATATAGTAGCGTCATATATGCAGTCTGACGATGGGATTGAAACATTTAAGCTATTAAAAAAGGCCTTAGATAACTAAATTTAGTTTCTTTATATTTGTACTTTATTAACTTAACAAAATATTTTTAATTATGGAAAAATTTTTATCCGTATATGTTAACGCTGCTGATATAACAGGTGGTTTTAATCTTATACCATCAACAAGTGTGTTAAACGTAGTACAAACAAATGCTACGACAACAACAATCAATTTTATTAGTCAAGCAGCAGGTGTTCAAGCAGTTGCTCTAACTCACACAGCACTACCATCTTACGCACAAGCTATTGCAGTTTATGATGCAGCAACAGGTGTAGGAGGAAACGTAGAGCAGTGTAGATCAATGAGAAACTTATTTGCAGATGCTATAGCAACATCTTTACAAACAGGATGGACAAGTCCAGAATATGGGGTGTCTGTACCAGGGTGGGAAGAGTTACCAGGAGCAGGAACAAAACTAGATGTAGAGGTAACTGCAATTGTTTGGTCATAGTATTAACTTAAAAAATATAATAATATGTCAGCAAAATATTTAGAAATACCTATAAACACAGTCGCAGCATCTGGG